>ENA-OWOZ01000094-OWOZ01000094.1-bioreactor-metagenome-genome-assembly--contig:-NODE-94-length-126877-cov-6.081885_pt1 | contig 126877 bp, 110 predicted proteins | sample MGYA00238140_ERZ651804 | MGnify/ENA primary metagenome ERZ651804 (study PRJEB26910, sample SAMN07631232) | bioreactor metagenome | isolation source: Switchgrass digestor | place: USA: Dartmouth...
GCTACCCTGGGGATAACAGGCTGATCTCCCCCAAGAGTTCACATCGACGGGGAGGTTTGGCACCTCGATGTCGGCTCATCACATCCTGGGGCTTGGAGCAGGTCCCAAGGGTTCGGCTGTCCGCCGATTAAAGTGGTACGCGAGCTGGGTTCAGAACGTCGTGAGACAGTTCGGTCCCTATCTGTCGTGGGCGTAGGATATTTGAGAGGAGCTGTCCTTAGTACGAGAGGACCGGGATGGACATACCAACGGTGCATCGGTTGTTCCGCCAGGAGCACAGCCGAGTAGCCGCGTATGGACGTGATAAACGCTGAAAGCATCTAAGCGTGAAGCACACCTCAAGATGAGATATCCCATAACGATAAGTTAGTAAGGTCACTTGTAGACTACAAGTTTGATAGGTCGGAGGTGTAAGTGCGGTAACGCATTCAGCTGACCGATACTAATTGACCGAGGGCTTGAACTACAACGGTAGCAATATGATTGCGTGAGTTTCTCCTATTCGATTTTCAGTGCGCTCGGAAAAAAAGTAAGAGGTAAGAAGTAAAAGGTAAGAGATAAAAGGTAAGAGATAAAAGGTAAGAGATAAAAGGTAAGAAGTAAGAGATAAAAGAAAAGGTTCGATATATCTTGACAAACCCTCTTGCTTTTGGTAAAATATGCGGGTAAATGAAACCGCCGAGCGCAAGCCGCAGACACATTGAAGTGCGGCAAGCAGATTAAAAGCGGAAGCAACGCGAAGCACGCGGGCAGTGTGGTAAAAGTTAGAATCCGCATTGACGTGCGAAAATCATCGTCAAACCTTAAAACATAGTTCCTATCAAAAGCGCATAATGTGTTTTAAAGTAGGTACTATCTAACAGCTCGATGATTAAAAAAAGTCAGTGTTTATAACAGCGAGGGTCCACCCGTTCCCATTCCGAACACGGAAGTTAAGCTCGCTCGTGCCGAAGATACTTGGCTGGACACGGCCTGGGAAAATAGGTCAATGCTGACATCTATGCTCTGCAATAGTGGGGCAAGTCACAGATGACACCTTTAATGAGGTGTCTTTTTTCTTTTCTTGGAAACCATAATAACACAAAGCCGCTGAACTTGACTTTGTATGCTTGTTTTGATATATTGAGATAGAAAAAAGAGAAATAAGGGTTTTTATGCTGCAGTTTAAAAAAATAGACGAAAAAGACCGAAACGATCTTGAAAACATTAAGAAATATATCAAAATGCAGCCCTTCCGCTCCTGTGATTACACAGTGTTTGGAATTTATCTGTGGGCTGAATTCTACGACTATGCGTACTGCATATATGAGGATACTTTCTTTTTAAAGGGTATTACCGAGAACAATCTGTGCGATTTTGCCGTTCCGATCGGAAAACTCAAAACCGAAACGGCGATCGAATATATTAAGGAGTATTGCAGGCAGAATCATATCGTGCCGCGCTTTTACTTTGTGCCCGAGCGCGCGCTGTGCCATTTTGAAAACGCGAAAATAACGCCGATCGAGGGCTGGTCGGACTATGTGTACGCCGCAGAGGACTTAAAGACTTTAAAAGGGCATAAATTTAATAAAAAACGCAATCGGCTCAATAAGTTCTTACGCGAGTGCGACACGGAATGCCGAGCGTGCAGATACGAACCGATTACAAAGGAGAATATCGAGAAAGCGAAAGAGTTCTTTGAGGTTTATCTGGCGGAGTATAAAAAAGACAACGCGTATTTTATTGCGGAAAGCAAAATTATCCGAAAAGCGCTGGATATGTTTTTTGACCTCGACCAGACCGGCGGATTGCTGTTCGCGGCGAATAAAGTGATCGCGATGACCATCGGCGAGACAATCGGCGATACGTTGTACGTTCATGTCGAAAAGGCGCTCAGGGAATACGACGGCGCGTACGAGGCGATCAATTATTTTTACGCGAACGAAAACGCGACGAACGGTATAAAATATATCAACCGCGAAGAGGATATGGGCGACGAGGGCCTGAGAAACGCGAAAATGTCCTATAATCCGGTAATGATGATCAACAAATACGAGGTAAGACTGGATACTTAAGCGGTTGACAGACAACGGCTTTTAATGTTAGAATACAAAAAATCATTGGAAAAAGGAATTAGAATGAAAAAAAGCGTTTTATCTTTTCTCACAACGATTTTCGTGCTTGCGGTTGCCGCATCCATAATCTCGATATTATGGTTTATGTCGTCAAACCCGGCTGTGTCGGAGGATTTGAGCGCCGTCTCGGTTATCAGCGGCGCCGTCAGCAGCGGAACGAATTCCGGGAACAACGACAGCTCGGGCGGCGGTTCCACGAGCGAGCCGGGCGACGAATCAAATCCGAATACAAGCGAACCGGGCAGCCAGAAATCGGTTGTCAGCTTTCTCGCTTGCCCCGATAACATCATTCATCCGTCCGTTTACGCCGACGCGATTGAGCGGGCGGCCGCGAAAAAGGGAGTTGCGCCCGTCTATACGCCGCTTGCGACGGCGGAATATGACTTTATGCCGATTTATGAGTTTGTAGCCGCCGATATTGCGAAGGCGGACATCGCATATGTGAACGTCGAAACGCTGATCGGCGGCAACGAAAACGGAATCAGCGGATATCCGATGTTCAATACGCCGGAAGCGGCTGGAGAAACGCTGGTAGAGCTGGGCTTTGATGTTTTCAATGTCGCGCACAACCACATGCTCGATTCCGGGAACGATAAATACCTGAAAAACTGCTATAAGTTTTTCACGGAACGCGGCGGAACCGTTATCGGATATTATGCGAACGAAGCCGCAACAAACAACATACCAATCATAACCAAAAACGGGATTCGTATCGCTTTGCTCTCGTACACTTCGAGCACGAACGGAATCAGCGCTTCGACGAGTTCTTCATATATTCCGTACTTTAACGAGAATTTAATAAGAAAACAGGTAGAGCTGGCAAAACAGCAGGCGGACTGCATCATCGTTTCCGCGCATTGGGGCATCGAAGATACGTTTACCCCCAACAGCGAGCAGAAGTCGTATGCGAAGCTGTTCTCGGATTTGGGCGTTGACGTGGTCGTCGGCATGCACCCGCATGTCATTCAGCCGATTAACTGGATTACGAACAGCAGCGGCAAAAAGACGCTGGTCGCCTACTCGCTGGGCAACTTTATCTCCGGCATGCAGGAGAGCTACGAACTGCTCGGCGGAACGCTCAGCTTCGATATCGTCAAGGACGAAACCGGAAATGTCACGATTGAAAACGTGCTTTTCAATCCGACCGTAACCCACTACACGAAGGGTGTTTCTAAGGTTAAGAACGACACCGGTCAAAGAAACTACAAGATTTATTATCTTGAGCATTACACAGAAGAACTCGCTTCCCAGCATGCGGCCGTAATATGGGACAAAACCCATAAGCTGACCCTGGTCGGCGGCGCGTTTTCGAAAGAAAACCTTGTAAAAACGCTCAAGACGTATATAGACGCAGAGTTTTTACCGGACGCTTTTAAATAAATGCATAAAGAAATTCGGGGCGTATTTGCCCCGAAATTTTTTATGTGCGTAAGCGGAAAACCGTTGAAACCACTTCATCATATTGAAAATTAAAAATCAAAAAATTTTTTGTCCGATTAAAAAAAGGCGAGCCGGAATACGGCTCGCGTTAGAATCCTGAGTGAAAACGGTCGTTAAAAATGTTCGTTTTCTCGGTTGCGTCTGATGTTGTTATTATACGCTTTCAGGGGGTCTTCTTCGTCGCGGTTGCGAATGTTTTGTTTGTTCTCGAACCGGATGTCGTCGAGCTTATTTTCTATGCGGTTATTCCGGTTGCGGTCCTCAACGTTGTTCTTATCGCGCTTTTTTTCTTTCATAGTATTTTAGCAAATCCTTTCTGCTATAAATCAGGAATCCGGATTCCCGCATTTATAGTTTGTGCTTTTTTAAGATTTTATACTATGAACTTTTATCATTTATAAAATTTGGAAATTTTCGCGCAGTAGCTTTCGGCCGCTTTGATGCCGTCGATCGCCGCGGACATAATTCCGCCTGCGTAACCCGCGCCTTCTCCAATCGGATACAGCCCTCGGACTTCGCTCTGCATATCCCCGCCGCGCAGAATCCGTATCGGCGAGGTCGAGCGGCTCTCGGGCGCCGTAAGCGCCGCGTCCGGCGCGGCAAAGCCTTTTAAAAGCGCATCCATGCCCAAAATGCCTTCGCGCAGCGTCTCGGTGACAAAGGAAGGGAACAGCTCGTGCAAATCCGCGCCCGTCACGCCGCAGGGGTAGGTCGGCTTTACTCTGCCGAAAGTAGTTGTCGCTTTTCTTTCAAAAAAGTCGCCCACCAGCTGGCAGGGCGCTTTGTAGCTGCCGCCGCCGAGTTCAAAAGCCTTTCTCTCAAGCTGGCGCTGCAGCTCCACGCCCGCAAAGAGACTGTCGCTCGGCAGGTCCTGCGGCTGAACCGCGACCAGCAAAGCGCTGTTCGCGTTTTCGCCGTCTCGGGCGTGATAACTCATGCCGTTGGTAACCACGCCGCCCTTTTCGCTCGAAGCGGCGACGACGGTTCCGCCCGGGCACATGCAGAAGGTGTATAAAGCCCTGCCGTTTTTGGTATGGAACACCAGTTTGTAGTCCGCCGCAGGCAGGCAGGGGCTGCCCGCGTAGTTGCGGTACTGCGTTTTGTCGATTTCGCTTTGCAAATGCTCGATACGGACGCCGACCGAGAAGGGTTTGCGTTCCATCGGCACGCCTTTCTTTGCGAGCAGGGCGAAGACATCCCTTGCCGAGTGGCCGGTTCCCAGAAAAACCGTATCGGTTTTGATTTCAAACTGCCTGCCGGCGCTGTCGGCGCATAAAATTCCGCAGATGCGGCTGTTTTCGATATATATATCTTTGAGCGCGGTGTTGAACAGCACCTCTCCGCCGAGCGCGATGATTTCGTTTCGGATGTTCTTTACCACTTCACGAAGTCTGTCGGTGCCGATGTGCGGCTTGTTGATATACAAAATATCCGCCGGCGCGCCCGCTTTGACAAACTCGTTGAGGACAAAGTATCCTCTGTAATTCTTATCCTTGATCAGCGTGTTCAGCTTGCCGTCCGAGAACGTGCCGGCTCCGCCCTCGCCGAACTGGATGTTGCAGTTTTCGTCCAGAATTTGGCGGCGAAAGAAGGTTTCCACCGCTTTTACGCGCTCGTCCACGCTGCCGCCCCGCTCGACGACAATCGGGTTCAGCCCGCAGCGCGCGAGCATCAAGGCGCAGAAAATCCCCGCAGGGCCGAAGCCCGCCACCACCGGCCGGGCGGCCGCTTGGCAGGCGGAATACGGAAAGGCGTACGCTTCCTCTTTTTCAATGTACTCGATGACGGCAGGCGCATACCGTTTCCTGTCCCGGTAAATCTTTTTCTCTTTTTCTTTATCATTAAAATGAACTTCCACCGCCCATACATACAAAAAAGGTCTGCCCTTTCTTGCGTCAAGCGACCTTTTTGTAACCGTGAGGGTAAATGCTTCCTCGTTTATTTTGAGCAGTTGCGACGCGTACCTTTTCAGGCCGCCGGAAACGGCGGCCGTATCGTTTATATTCGGAATTGCGTCGATCGGAAGCGAAAAGCTGATTCTTAACATTACTTATTTCTTCTTAAAAATTCCTGATAATCTCTGTAAAGCTGGATGGAATCGGGATGTCCGCAGAAGGCGGTTGTGCCGGGCTTGTTCATCATGCCGAGGTACTCGTAAATAAGCACCTTCTCGACATAGGGAGAAATGCTTTTGAGCTGGCGCTCGATTCTCTCCATTTTCGCGGGGATGAGCGCGGAGCGGTAAACGTCGCCCTCGAACTCAAAGACCTCCATATCCGCCCAAAGAGCGGCTCTGCCGGCTTTGTCGTGCGCTTTCTTGAGCGCCGCGTAATACGCCTCGGTCTGGTCGGGCGTGGATTTGCGGACACCTACCTCGTCCTGGTACGCGATAAAGTCGCAATCGAGCTTTTCAAGCTGCGAGACGTATTTGTCGTCCGCGACGAGGATGTTCGTTCCGTAGGGGGCGATTAATATCTTGTGGTCCTTGTTCAGGCTGTGCGCGAACGCGGAATACCTGTTGACATAATCCATAAAGTCGTCGTTGAAATACTTGTTGATGCAGACCTCGTCCGGGTAATACCAGCCGTAGAAGCTCTTGAAATGGCCGAACTGCGCGTACAGTTTTTCCATCGCGACAAACGCGCGCTTGGTAACCTCGGGGTCGATCATGTTCTCATACGCGTGCTCCCAGAAGCCGTAGTAGCCGACCGACATGAAAACCTTCATATCCTGTTTTTCGGCTTCGTCAAGGAGGACCTCGATCGGATTCGGACAGCCGAAGTCTTTTGCGAACGGATAAATGCCGGAATCAAAATAGCTCTCGGCGTAATTCTCATAAACCAGCGAGGAGCAGAGCAGGACGATATATTCCATATCGAGCGACTTCATCTCGCGGATTTTCTCTCTCCACTGCTCTTCGGAGAAATGCCGGCAAATCGGATTCCAGTATTTGCCTTCCGGGATATTATGATGCTGAAACTCAAACCATGAGCCTTTTATTGTTTTTAACATAACAAAATCCTTTCTTTCTTTTAAAGAGGTTATGTTCAATATAGCAAATGCAATGTTATTTTTCAACAGTTTTGTGTTTTTTATTGAAAAAACCGCGTCGTAATGATAAGATAAAAACAAGAAAATACATTTGAGGAGCGAAATTTTAATGAGAAAATTCCTGTACGCAGTTTTGGGCGCTGTTGTCGGCCTTACCGGGCTTGCACTGGCGGTGCCGGCTTCGGCGGCGGGCGGACCGGTGATTGTCGCGTTCGGCGACAGCCTGACGGCGAGCGGCGATTATATTCAGAATCTGAACCAGCAGTTTGGAACCAATATCATAAACGCCGGCGTCGGCGGCAATAATACCGTTGACGGAAAAGCGCGGTTTCAGAAAGACGTGCTCTCGAAGAATCCCGACACGGTCATCATCTGCTTCGGCATGAACGACTCGGCGAAAGATATGCAAAAATATGTCGAGATAGAATCTTTTAAAAACAACCTCCGCTACTTTATCGCCGCGTTGAAAGAGCGGGGCGTCAACGTGATTCTTGTGACCCCGAACTACATCGAGGAGTCGCAGTATTATACGCGCCACAACGCGGAAGTATTCGCCCCCTACGGCGGCGCGGCGGCTTTTGTGGACATGTACTGTCAGGCGGTGCGCGAAGTCGCCGAAGAACAAAAAGTTTGGCTTGCGGACGTGCGGAAGGAATGCGATGCTTACGCCGACCGCTGCAAACTGCTCACGGACGGCGTTCACTGCACGCCGCTGGGATATTCGCTGTATTCCAAAGCGATTGGCGAGCAGCTTTTGGACGTCTACCGCGGCGACGTGAACTTCGACGGCGAGGTGGACTCGCTGGATTACCTGCTGCTGAAAAGATATATTCTCGGCAACTCCGATATCCCGCAGCGGCACTTGCCGTTCGCGGACGCGGACCGGGACAATACCATCGATTCGGCGGATTATCTGCTCATCAAGCGTCATATACTGGGCAATTACAATTTGCATCAGGGAAAATAAAGGATAAGGATTTATGAACGTTAAGGAGAGATTCTTAAAATACGTTTCGTTCCCGACAAAATCGGACGAAAAAAGCGATACGGTTCCCAGCACGGCTGCGCAGCTTGCGCTTGGAAAGTACCTGGCAAAAGAAATGAAAAGCATCGGCATGACCGACGTCTGCATGGATGAGTACGGCTACGTTTACGGCACCATCAAGAAGAACGCGGACATCAAAACAAAAATCGGTTTCATCGCGCACATGGACACTTCGCCCGACTTTTGCGGCGAAAACATCAAGCCGAAGGAAGTCGTCTATAACGGCGGGGACATCGTACTGAATGACGAGCTGGGGATTGTCATGACCGTCAAGGACTTCCCGCAGCTGGAAAAGTACAAGGGGCAAAGGCTGATTGTGACCGACGGCACGACGCTGCTGGGCGCCGACGACAAAGCGGGCATCGCCGAGATTATGACCGCCGCGGAAGAGCTGATTCAAAGCGGCGCGCCGCACGGAACCATCAAAGTAGCCTTTACGCCCGACGAGGAGATCGGCAGGGGCGCGGACCGCTTTGACGTGGAAGGGTTCGGCTGCGATTTTGCCTATACCGTGGACGGCGGCGAGCTCGGCGAGATCGAGTACGAGAACTTCAACGCAGCTTCGCTGACGGTTGCCGTGCAGGGCGTCAACATTCATCCCGGAACCGCGAAGAACAAGATGATTAACTCGATTCTGATCGCGTATGAATACGCTTCGCTTCTGCCGCCCGCCGAAAGACCGGAGCATACCGAAAAGTACGAGGGCTTTTTCCACTTAAACGAGATTGAAGGCAATACCGAAAAGACGGTTATGCGCTATATCATCCGCGACCACGACAAAGAGAAATTTGAACGGCGGAAACAGCTTGCCGCCGACGCTGCGGAGTTTATCAACAAAAAATACGGCAGAAAGCTAATTACGACGGAAATCAAAGACACGTATTACAACATGAAGGAGAAGATTCTGCCGCACATGGAGATAATTGAGCAGTTGTCCGACGCGATGCGGAAAAACGGCGTGGAGCCGAAGGTGATTCCCATTCGCGGCGGCACCGACGGCGCGGCGCTGTCCTACAAGGGTCTGCCCTGCCCGAACATGTGCACCGGCGGCGAAAACTACCACGGCAAATTCGAGTTCGTCTCGGTCGAGGCGATGGAGAAAATCAAAGACATTATCAAAACGCTCATGACGTCGCAAAAGTAGCATAACGAAAAAGAAGTACGGCCGGATTTTGCATAGAATCCGGCTGTTTTTTTGTGCGCTTCGCATGGAATAAATTTTCCTTTTTTGCCCAAAATAGACAGTATGGAACAGCATGCTTAAGACAGGAAGCAATTTTTTGGGAAAACAACAAAAGCGCAAAACCAACCGGCTATAATTGTTTTGCGCGAATGGGGTGCATGGTCATATGAACAACAGTATCATCAAGCGTGTTAAAAAAGCGTACAAACAAACCAAAAACGTATTCTCCGGAGAATATCTCTGGGTTTACGACAACTTCTATCTCATCGACCGGCATTATCGAGCCGTTCTGAAATCAAAGCGCCTGATTCACGCGGTTGAGAAAAGCGGGTGCTTTGCGCTGATTCAGGAGTTTTGCGAGGAAAAGAATTATAAAATCGAAGAAGCAGAGCTTTACGCGCATCTTGTAAAGCTGCAGAGTTCACATATATTTACCTGCCGGGAGTTGTACGCGATCCCGATTCTGCTCGCCTGCGCGTCTTTGATAAAAATCGGAAAAGCCTGCGAGCAGGGAGAGGGATTGTCGGTGCTTCCGAACGCGGTCAACCTGCTCCGCTTTATCGGCGAGCTGGATATTGAGGCGTTGTTCGAGACCGCGTGGCTGCCGGAACAGATACTGATTCAATACGAAAAAGGATATTCCTTATACACCGAGCCTACCAAAAACGAGTACCGCAACGCGCTTGCGGGCTACTGCCGCTCGCACAAAATCAGCGAGCCGGACGGGGTGAAACTGCTTGCCGAACGCGCCGCGAAGGAGGATCGGACCATCGGGTCCTTCCTTTTCGTCAAACGAAAAAGCGACGAGGTTTTGTACGTCGCGCTTTGCGCGTTCCTGTTTTTCGCGCTGTTCTGCCTGTCGTTCGCAACGGCGGGCTTTTGGAGCCTGCTTTTGCTTTTGCCGCTCCTGACAACCGCGTTTCTGCTGACGGATTTTATAACCGCGTTTTTCATAAGGGGCAACCCGATTCCGCGCTTAAAACTGGAAAAAGTACCGGACGACGCGAAAACCCTTGTCGTCATTACCTCTCTGCTGTTCGGCGCGGAAAAGGACAAGCGGCTTTTTCAGTCGCTGGAACGCTTTTATCTGCTGAACAAAGACGACAATATTTTTTTCGGAATCTTAGGCGACCTGCCGGACAGCAAGCAAAAGGTTATGCCAGGCGACGAAGAAACCATGCGGTTTGCGAAAGCGCAGATAGAACTGTTGAACCAAAAATACGGCGACCGGTTCTGTCTTTTTTTAAGAGAACGGGTTGAGAACAAAACCGACGGCATTTTCGGCGGCAGAGAGCGCAAGCGCGGCGCGGTCACCGAACTGGTCGGCTTTATACGCGGAAAAGAAAACAGCGAGATTCAATACACCGGCGGCGGTTTTATCCGCGACATCAAATACATCTTCACCCTTGATGCGGACACGAACCTTTCTTTGGGAAGCGTCAGCGAACTGCTCGGCATCGCGCTGCACCCGCTCAACACGCCGAAAATTGCAAACGGCAGGGTGACGGAAGGCTACGCGATGATTCAGCCGGTCATGCGGACCGAGCTGAGCGGCGCGTTCAAGACCCGGTTTACGCGGCTGATTTCGGGCGCCGGCGGCACCGATATTTACGAGAGCGCGGCGTTTGACCGCTACCAAAGCGTGTTCGGCAGCGGCGTTTTCTGCGGCAAGGGCTTGTTCTCGGTCGAGCTTTTCGACCGGCTGGTAACCCCCAAACTGCCGGAAGGCTGTATTCTCAGCCACGATATTTTAGAGGGCTGCATCCTGCGCACCTGTTTTGTGTCGGACGTTTCGCTTACCGACTCTACGCCGAAAAACACCATTTCCTACACCAGCCGCCTGCACCGCTGGATCCGCGGCGATTTCCAGAACCTAAAATTTCTAAAAGGCGATCTGTTCGACGGCTTGTCGAAATTCAAGCTGCTGTCCAACGTGCTAAGACACCTGACGCCTTTGTTTGCCGTCCTGACGGCGCTGATCGGCGGCTTGATTGTAAAAAACCAGACAAGCGCGCTGCTGTTATATGTTTTCAGCTTTTTATATATCGTTCTGCCCTGCGCGTTGGCGGTTCTGACCATTCTGTTTTCGGGAAAACCGTTTGCGCTGCGGCGCTTTTTCTCGCAGGCTTCCACGGCGATCATACAGACGCTGACGCGCGCGTTTTATGAGCTGTGCGCCGCGGCGCATATGGCGGCGGTGACCGTCGATGCGGCCGCGCGGGCCTTGTGGCGGATGTTTGTCAGCCACGTCAAACTGCTTGAGTGGGTCACCGCGGAGGAAAGCGACAGAATCGACAAGGACAGCGTGTTTTACTATATCCATAAATGCATTGCGTCCGCCGTGTGCGGCGCGGTCCTGTTCTTTTTCGCGCCTTCCTATGTCGCGAAACTGTTCGGGCTTTTGTTTTTCGCTTTCCCGCTGTTCGCGTATTACGAGTCAAAGCCCTTGAACAAACACAGCTCGGACATCATCACCGTCAACTTCTCGGACGCGGACAAAAACTACCTGCTCTCGCACGCGCGGGATATGTGGAACTATTTTGCCGAGAACGTCAACAAAAAGAGCAATTACCTTCCGCCCGACAATATTCAGCTCTCGCCCGCCGAGCACGTCGCGTACCGCACTTCGCCGACGAACATCGGCTTTTATCTGGTCTCGGCGCTGGCGGCGAAAGATTTGGGCTTTATTACGACCGAAGAACTGGTTTCAAGACTGGAAAAAAGCCTGACGGTCATACAGGCGCTCCCGAAATACGGCGGAAACCTTTACAACTGGTACGATATTAAAACCTTAACCGTTTTGGGAAACGGCTACGTTTCCACCGTGGACAGCGGCAACTTTATCGTCATGCTGGTCGCGCTCCGGCAGGGGCTTTTGGAACTCAAGGACGAGCACGAAGCCATCCCGCGCCTGATCGAGATGATCAACGAAATCATTGAAAGCCACGATTTCCGCATGCTGTACAACGTAAAGCGCAACCTGTTCACGCTCGGAATCGATACGGCGACCGGCAAACCCGACAACATCTGCTACGACCTGTTTATGAGCGAAGCAAGGCTTACCGCCTATTACGCGCTCGCGAAGGGAATCGTGCCGAAAAAACTGTGGCGATCGCTCGGCAGAACCCTGACCGCCAGCGGCGGCTATATCGGCATGATCAGCTGGTCGGGCACCGCGTTTGAGTATTTGATGCCGCAGCTGTTTTTGCCCATCTACCGGAATTCGTTTACCTACGAGAGCTTATGCTTTGCGCTGGCGGAGCAGAAACGCGCGCGCTACAACAATCTGTGGGGCATCTCCGAAAGCGCGTTTTACTCGTTCGACTCGGATATGAACTACCAGTATAAAGCGCACGGCGTGCAAAAGCTGGCGTTAAAGCGGTATAACGGCGACGAGGCGGTATTGTCGCCCTACTCGACCTACCTTTCGCTCTGCGTTCTGCGGGGAAGCGCCATCAGCAACCTGAAGCGGTTTGAGCAGGCGGGCATGTACGGAAAATACGGCTTGTACGAAGCGATGGACATGACGCCCGCGCGGTCGGGCGGGCTTTCGGCGCCGGGACAGACCGAAAACGGCGTAATTGTGCGCAGCTATATGGCGCACCATCTGGGCATGAGCATTATCGCCTGCGCCAACGCGATTAAGGACAACTGCTTTGTCAAACGGTTTATGAGCGACAGCAGCATGGGCGCCGCGTATGAGCTTCTGCAGGAGAAAATCCCGATTGACGCGCATATGTTCGAGGACGAGCGCTCAAGGTTCGCGCCGGATATCAAGCTGCCGCTTCCCAAAAAATACAAAACCGTTACCGAGGACCAGATGGCGCTGCAGATGCCGCCGGTCGCCTTTATTGCCCGCGAGAATTTAAGCATTCTGTGCACCGGCAGCGGGCACGTGCAGTTGCGGTCGGGCAAATACCCGATAAACGAAACCGCGTTCGACCGGTATTCGCTCAAACACTCCCTGACCGTCCAGTTCCAGAGCGAGAACGAGGTGTTCGGCTGCGCGCCGCTGTATCGGGAGGGCGTCTACTCCTTTGAAAAAGGCGGCTTTTACGCGTCGCATATTTCTTCGAGCAAAGCCTTTTCGGGCAGAGTAAAGTATTATATTCATCCGAAAGCGGATACTTTCGTTATCGAAACAAGAGCGGACAGCAAGCGTTCTTACAGCCTGATCTTCTGTTTTGAGCCGATGATGGCGGACCCGCGAAGCTATTTCGCGCACGCTTCCTTCTCCAAGCTGTTTATAGAGGCGGATTACGACGAGAAGGAAAAAATCATATACTTCTCCCGCCGTCCCCGCGGCGAGGATGAAAAGCAGGTTTTCGTCGCGGTCGCATTGCAGGATATTCAAACCGAGTTTGCGTTCACGACGAGAAAGGACGCTTTCAACGCCTGGGGAATGAACTCGGTGCACAATATTCCGAACGCGATCCTGCAAAACGAGACCGGACCCTGCGTCAATCCGGTCTGCATCATCCGAACCCAGCAGATCGCGGGCGGCAGGGCGGCGCTGCTGGTCACGCTGGCGGCCAGCAGACGAGAAGCAAGGTCGAACATTCTCAAAGCGCGCAGACAATCCAAAGAACCGGACGTTGTCTGCGGCATGCTGCCCGAAACCGAGCGCGTCCTGCAGTCGATTTTGTTCCCGAGCAATATGCGTCCCGTCAAAACCTTTACCGACGGTTCCATCAACACGCTCTGGATGCACGGCATATCCGGCGACTACCCGATTATTACCGTGTTTATGACCGAGCAGAACGACCGCGTGGCGTTAAGCTATCTGATGGCGTTTTTGGTGCTGACAAGCTCGTATATCCGCTTTGAGCTGGTGTTCCTCATCAAAGACGAGGACCGGTATTACAGACCCGTCGAGCGGTCTATCCGCACGCTCTGCGAGCAGGTCGGGCTGAATGCCTTTTTAAACCGAAACGGCGGAATCTTTATCAAGCCGGTTGACGGCGCCGACGATTACTTTATACGGTTCTTAAAGCTGTCGTCCGCGCTGTTTGTGGACGTTTTCAACGACATCGGCAGCCGTAAGATCGCCGCGCCGATCCAGTTTGTCGAGGAAATCAAAACAGCGGTCAGCGAGCCGCTTTCCGAGAATACCGACGAAGGGTTCCCGGTGTTCGGCGGCCGCTTTATCGAAAACGGCTTTATCGTCGACAAGACGCATCCGCTGAAAATGCCCTTCTCCTATATACTGGCCGGACGCGCGTTCGGCAGCATCGTGTCGGACAGCTCGCTTTGCTATACGTTCGCCGACAACTCAAGAGAAAAGCGGATAACCTCGTTTCAGGGCGATCCGTACTCGCTGTCGGACGGGGAACGCTTCATCCTGCAGGTGGGCGGCAACAATTACGACCTGTGCGCCGTGGCGAGCGAGGTGCGGTACGAGAGCGGCATCGCGGTTTTCCGAGGCAGCGTTTACAAAAGCCCGTACACGCTGACCGTCTTTACCTGCGAGAGCCTGCCGCTGAAACTGTTCCGGCTTCGGTATGAAGGGGTAGAAAAGGCGCGCAGCGCGCTGGTTACAAAACCGGTGATGGGCTCCGGCATCATGGAAAACGTCTGCATTCAGGTCAAAAGGCGCATCACCCCGAATTCCGCCTGCGCGCTGTATAAAAACCATATCAGCGCCGATTTTTCGGACGGCGTTGGGTTTACGGGCGTGCTGGGCGGCGGCAGGGTGGACACCGATTACGCCGCCGTGATGTTCGAAAAGGAAAGCGGCGTGGACGATGTGGTCGCCGTTTCGGCGGTCGGAAACGACTGCATCTACTTTATCGGCGCCTGCGACGGCGAGGATGCCGCCGCGGCTTTAATCGACAGCGTCAGCCGCGAGCTTTACGACGCCGAATATGAAAAAGCGCGCGGATTTGCCCGTTCGATGATTCCGAACATCCGGTTCGAGAGCCGGAGCCGTACCGCGGCAATCCTGTTTAACACCTTCCTGCCCTATCAGGTCGCCGCGTGCCGCTTCTTCGCCCGTTCTTCCTTCTATCAGTCGGGCGGCGCGTACGGCTTCCGCGACCAGCTGCAGGACTGCCTGTGTCTGGTTTACTCCAATCCCCAGCTGGTCAGAGCGCATATCGTCAGAGCCTGCGCGCACCAGTACACCGAGGGAGACGTCCAGCACTGGTGGCACCCGATTACGATAAACGGCGCCAACCGCGGCGTCCGCTCGAAGTGTTCCGACGACTTCCTCTGGCTGCCCTATGTGACCGCCGATTATATCAAAAAGACGGCGGACTATTCGGTTTTAGACGACGAGGTCGAGTATATCACCTCCCCGATGCTCGGGCATGACGCGGAGCGGTACGAACTGCCCGCTTTGAGCGGCGTCAAGGAAAGCGTGTATAAACACTGCCTGCGCGCTTTGTCGAACGGCGAGCGGTTCGGCGCGCACGGACTGTCGCTCATGGGCTCCTGCGACTGGAACGACGCCTTTTCGCAGGTGGGCGTGCAGGGCAGGGGCGAGAGCGTCTTTACGTCCTTTCTGTATATCCTCACCATCCGGGCGTTCATTCCGATTATGAAATATAAAGGCGACGAGGAAATCGCCGAGCACTACCAGGCGGTGGCGGATAAACTGCTGGAGAACCTCGAAAAGCACGCTTACGTCGGCGAGTGGTACGCGCGCGCGATACACGACGACGGAACCTTCATCGGCGTCAAAGGGTCAAAGGAATGCGAAATCGACATTCTGCCGCAGTGCTTCGCGGCGATGGTCAAGGGCGGCGACAAGCGGGTTCTGACCGCGCTGGACCGAGCGTACGAAATGCTTTTCGATAAGAAGCATAAAATCCTGAATCTGTTTACGCCGCCCTTCGCGGACGGCGAGCTGAACGTGGGCTATATCAAAGGATATGTCGCCGGCATCCGCGAGAACGGCGGACAGTACACGCACGCGGCGGTGTGGGGCGCGATCGGCTTTATCCTCGCCGGCAAAAAGGAGCAGGGGCTTGAGATTCTGAACGCGCTCAATCCCGCCGCCCGCTGCACCGACTATGAAGCCGCGAAGAAATACAAGGTCGAGCCGTACGTCATCAGCGCGGACATTTACTCCTCGCCGCTGCACCGGGGAAGGGGCGGCTGGAGCTGGTACACCGGCGCGGCGGCCTGGTACTACAAGGCGATGCTCGAATATGTGATGGGTATTACGCTGACGGAAGGGTTCAGCGTCATCGACGTCAAGCCGATTACGGATTATAAAACCGAGCTGACGTACAACGATTACAAACTGACCGTAATCGCCTCGGCGGACGAGAAGCGGGTTCTTTTGGACGGCGCCGAAGCGTCTTTGCCGCTAAAAATCCCGCCGGGAGAGCATGTTTTGATCGTTCCTGTAACAGGATGAAGAATAGGGGCAGATTTTGTCTGCCTCTTTTTTTTATAAATTTTTAAAAAACGGGTTGACAGGACGGCATTTGTCTGATATTATTTAGTTAGACTATCTAATTAATTTTTTCATACGGCTTCGCGCACAAAAACGAAATGCTATAAATAGAGGGAATCGCATGAGAAATGAATTTGACTCGGTGTTCAACCAGCTGCTGGTGGATACGTTTAACTCGTTAACCAAAATCGAGGAAAATTCGCTTCAGTCAAGGCATGATATTAAGCTGTCCATCAGCGAATACCACCTTCTTGAAAGCGTCGGGAAAGGGTATCCGGACGGAATCACGATCAGCGAGATTGCTGCGGATTTGGGTATCACGACGGCATCGGTAACCATCGGCGTCAATAAGTTGGTAAAAAAGGGGCTTGTGGAAAAGGTAAAAAGCTCCGAGGACGGCCGTTACGTTTTGGTAAAGCTGACGCGCGAAGGCAGACGTATTAACGCCGGGCACAAGCTGTTTCATCTGCATCTTGTCAGAAGTCTGCGCAACGAGTTCGACGCGGAAGAACTGGATGTTTTAAAACGCTGTTTTGAGAAAATCAACGCGTATTTTAAAAAATACGGCGAAGCCGGCAAAAAAGATTAGATGAATTTTGTTAAGACAGGTGATACCATTGAGCTTTCACATCATCGGAACAGGCAGCTGCCATCCGGAAAAGCGTATAACAAACGACCAGCTTGCGGAGTTTTTAGACACAAGCGACGAGTGGATTTCGACGCGGACCGGAATCAAGGAACGCCGAGTTCTTACGAACGAAAAAGTTCTCGATTTGGCATATGAGGCTTCGTTGGCGGCTTTGGAAAACGCCGGCGTCGGGGCGGAAGAACTGGATTTTATTATTTTTACAACCATGCTGGGAGATTTTATCACGCCCTCCATGTCCTGCCTTTTAAGCAAGCGGCTGGGCACGGTATGCACCCGCGTGCTGGATATGAATATGGCGTGCCCCGGCTTTATTTACGCGCTGGACGTCGCGGACTCCATGTTTAAGGCGGGTAAGGCCGAAAAAGGTTTGGTGGTCAGCGCGGAGGCCATGTCGCGCATCGTGGACTGGACCGACCGCTCCACCTGCGTTCTCTTCGGCGACGGCGCCGGCGCCGCGGTGCTGGCGAAGGGCGATGGCTTTAAAGACGCGATTTTTACCGTGGACGGCGGCTATGAGAACCTCTATGTCCCGATCTGGGACGGAAACAGTCCGTACGCCGCGCCGGCCGGACAGAAAGCCTTTCTGAAAATGAACGGGCAGGAGGTCTATATTTTCGCGGTATCGTCGATCGTGCAGCAGATAACCGCGATTCTTGAAAAAAACGGGATGACCGCCGACGAGCCGAGTTTTTATATTCTGCATCAGGCGAATATCCGGATTATCGAGTCGGCGCGCAAAAAACTGAATCAGCCGGTAGATAAGTTCCCGGTAAACCTTGACCGGTACGGAAACACGTCGTCCGCGACGGTGCCGATGCTGCTCGACGAGCTGAACCGTCAGGGCAGGCTCAAAAAGGGCGACAAGCTGGTTCTGTGCGGGTTCGGCGCCGGGCTGATTACGGGCACCTGCATTTTGGAATGGTAGCATATAATTCCGAACAGGAATTTATATAAATGCATTTTTGAAAGGAGTTATTTTAAAATGATTGTTGAGAGAATTATTCAGCTTTTGGCGGAGCAGTATGATATGGATCCTTCCACGCTTTCTGCGGAGAGCTCGTTTGAGGATATGTCGTTCGATTCTCTGGACGTTGCCGAAATGGTAATGACGCTGGAGGACGAATACAACGTGCATCTTGAGATGAGCTCCGACATAAAGACAATCGGCGACTTGGCCAAATACATCGAAGCGCAGCAGAAAAAGTAACCGGTTTTTTAGAAACAGGGGGATAAACGTGATCAGAACGAAGATATGTGATTTGCTGGGGATAGAATACCCGATATTTCAGGGCGGCATGGCCTGGGTTGCCGACGCATCGTTGGCCTCGGCGGTTTCAAACGCAGGCGGATTGGGCATTATCGCCGCGATGAATTCCAACGGCGAGCAGCTGCGCGCCGAAATCAGAAAAGCGAAGCAGATGACCGACAAGCCTTTCGGCGTCAACATCATGCTGATGAGCCCGTACGTAGACGAAACCGCGCAGGTCGTCATTGAGGAAAAAATTCCGGTCATCACCACCGGCGCCGGCTCGCCCGTAAAGTATATGGAGGGCTGGCTTGCCGCGGGCATCAAGGTGATACCGGTCGTGCCGTCGTCGGCAATCGCGAAGCGCATGGAAAAATGCGGCGCCTGCGCGGTGGTCGCGGAGGGCGGAGAATCCGGCGGACATATCGGCGAGCTGAACACGATGGCGCTTGTCCCCCAGGTTTGCGACGCGGTAAGCATTCCGGTCATCGCCGCGGGCGGAATCGCGGACGGCAGAGGCGTTGCCGCGGCGTTTATGCTGGGCGCGGCGGGCGTCCAGCTCGGAACCCGCTTCTTAGTCGCAAAAGAATGTACCATTCACCAGAACTATAAAGAAAAGGTTCTAAACGCGAAAGACAGCGACACCATCGTCACCGGACGCAGGCTCGGCCACCCGGTCAGACAGCTTAAAAACGAGTTTGCGCGCACGATGGCCGCCAAAGAACATGATATAACCATATCCGATGAGGAACTGGAAAAAATGCTCGCCGGTTCCCTCCGGCGCGCCGCGCGGGAGGGCGACCTGAAAAACGGCAGCTTCATGGCGGGGCAGTGCGCCGGACTGGTTAAGAAGGAGCAGACCTGCAAAGAGATAATCGAGGAAATCTTTGCGGAAGCGGAAGCGGTTTTAAAAGGAGTGTCTGCGTGGGTAAAATAGCGTTTGTTTTTGCCGGACAGGGCGCGCAATACAAAGGAATGGGCAGGGATTTGTACGAGAATTCCCCCGCCGCGCGCGAAATATTCGAAATGGCGGAAAGCCTGCATCTGGGCACGAAAAGTTTGTGCTTTGAAATCGAAAACGAGGAGCTTTCGATTACGAAAAACACTCAGCCGGCGCTGTTCGCGATGGACCTTGCCTGCGCCGCCGCGCTGGAAGAAGCCGGTATTCGCGCAGACTGCGCCGCGGGATTTTCGCTGGGCGAGGTGCCGGCGGTCGCGTATGCCGGACTGCTGTCCAAAGAGAGCGCGTTTTGCTATGTTGTCAAGCGCGGATACTACATGCACAAAGCGGCTACGGAGACCCACGGCGCCATGGCGGCGGTGTTGCGGCTGACGAACGAGCAGGTAGAGGCGTTGTGCCTGGAGTTTTCGCGGATGTATCCGGTCAATTACAACTGCCCCGGGCAGGTTGCGGTCGCGGGCGCCGCCGACGAGATGGACGCCTTTATCAAAAGGGTAACAGAACTCGGCGGAAAAGCGGTTAAACTGGCGGTCAGCGGCGCGTTTCACTCGCCGTTCATGCGGCCGGCGGCGGAGAGTCTGTATGTCGAGCTGCAGAACTATCGTTTTTCCGAACCGCGCATACCGGTCTATTCCAACGTGACCGCGCAGCCGTACGAGTTGGAAAAAGCCGCGAAGCTGATGGCGGACCAGGTGAAAAGCCCCGTAAAGTGGGAGCAGACGGTTCGAAACATGATTGCCGACGGCGTCACGGTGTTCATCGAGGTCGGCGCCGGCAAGGTTTTAAACGGATTGATTAAAAAGACAGCCCCCGGCACACTGGTTTTCAATGCGGAAAAGCACACGGACATACAAAGCATCAAACTGGCGTTAAAGGAGCTTGGAATTTCATGCTGTTAGAAAAGAAAATAGCCGTCATCACCGGCGGGTCGCGCGGCATCGGCAGAGCGATCGCGCTCGCAATGGCGAAAGAGGGCGCGGACATCGCGGTGATTTATGCCGGTTCGGCCGAAAAAGCGGCGGAGGTCTGCGCGCAGGCGGAAGGATACGGCGTCAAAGCGATTGCCTACCAGTGCGACGTCGCCGATTTCGCGGCGACCGAGGCGGTAGTAAACCGGATATACGGCGATTTCGGCCGGATAGACATTCTGGTCAACAACGCCGGCATCACCCGCGACGGACTGGTCATGCAGATGCGGGAAGCCGACTTCGACAACGTCATCGCGGTCAATCTGAAGGGCGCGTTCAATATGATTCGGCACACCGCCCGTCAGTTTGCCAAGCAGAGAAGCGGCAGGATTATCAACGTCAGTTCGGTTTCCGGCCTGATGGGCAACAGCGGGCAGGCGAATTATTCGGCTTCCAAAGCGGGTCTGATCGGACTGACCAAAACAATCGCGAAGGAGCTCGCATCCAGAGGCATTACCTGCAACGCGATCGCGCCGGGATTTATTGAAACGGATATGACGGAAGCTATGCCCGAATCCGCGAAGAAAACGCTTGCGGAAATCATACCGATGGGGAAAACGGGAAAACCGGAGGACATAGCTGCGCTTGCGGTATTTTTAGCGTCCGAGTACGCGGGCTACATTACCGGAGAGGTTATTAAGGTCGACGGCGGATTATATATTTAGTCAGGATGGTGAGGATTATGCGCAGAGTAGTGATTACCGGGATGGGCGTCATTTCACCCGTCGGGAGCAGCATCGAAGCGTTTTGCGACAGTATCAAAAACGGCAAAGTAGGCATTGATTACATTACAAAATTCGACACGACAGATTTTAAGGTAAAAATAGCGGCCGAAGTCAGGGACTTCAACCCTTCGGATTATTACAGCGAAAAGAGCGAGATTCGGCACTCCGACCTGTTCTGCCAGTACGCGATGGGCGCGGCGGTTCAGGCGATGCGGGACAGCGGGCTTTCCGATATCGACCCCGTTCGGCTGGGCGTTTATATCGGTTCGGGCGTGGGCGGCATCAACACCTTCGTCACGGAAACGCAAAAAATGCTCGAGCGCGGCCCCTCAAGAATCTCGCCGTTCTTTATCACGATGATGATCAGCAACATGGCGGCCGGCGCGGTCGCGATGCGCTTTAACGCACAGGGACCGAGCATGCCCGTGGTATCCGCCTGCGCGACCTCGGCAAATACCATCGGCGAGGCTTACAGGGCGATTCAGCACGGCTACGCCGACGCGATTATCGCGGGCGGTTCCGAAGCTGCGATTTGTCCGCTTTCCATCGCCGGCTTTACGAACTGCAGCGCGCTGTGCGAGAACAACGACCCGCAAAGAAGTTCGATCCCCTTTGACAAGGAGCGCAGCGGCTTTGTCATGGGAGAGGGCGCCGGCATCGTGATTCTGGAAGAATACGAGCACGCTAAGGCGAGAAACGCGAAAATCTACGCCGAGGTATGCGGATACGGCAACACCTGCGACGCGTACCATATAACCGCTCCCCGTCCCGACGCGTCCGGCGCTGCGAACGCGATCAGACAGGCGGCGGAGGAAGCGGGCGTCACCGGCAAGGAAAAAATCTACATCAACGCGCACGGCACCAGCACGCCGATGAACGACAGAACCGAGACGCTCGCCATCAAGACGGTGTTCGGCAAAGACGCGTACAACATACCGGTAAGCTCTACCAAGTCCATGACCGGGCATATGCTCGGCGCGGCGGGCGCGGTCGAGATTATCGCCGGCGTACTCGCGCTCACGCGCGGGTTCCTGCCCCCGACCATGGGATACAAGGTTCCGGACGAGGAATGCGACCTCGACTACGTGCCGAACGAAGCGCGGAAAGCGGATATTGATTTCGTGCTGTCGTCCTCTTTCGGGTTCGGCGGACACAATGTCTGCATCGCGTTAAAGCGGATATAAAACCACAGAAAGGTCTGGCTTTCAAAATGGATATAAAGAAGATCGACGCTCTGGCAAGAATCATGAACAAAAACGGGCTGACCGAGCTGGAAGTGAGCGAAGGGGATTTCAAACTCAGCATGCGGCGCGCTTCCGGCGTCGCAGCGGAACAGCCGGCAGCGCAGTTGCCTCAGCCGCAGCCGGTTGAAAAGCCTTTGGAGCAAAAGGAAAAGAGCGAAACAAAAAGCGCCAGCTTCAGCGGGCTGACGGAGATCACCGCGCCGCTTGCGGGCGTGTTCTACGCCGCGCCTGCGCCGGACGCCGAACCGTTTGTAAAAGTCGGCGACAAGGTCAAAAAAGGCGACGTGCTCTGCATTATTGAGGCGATGAAGATTATGAACGAGATTACCGCCGACAGAGACGGCGAAATCGCGGATATCTGCGTTAAAAACGAGCAGATTGTGGAATACGGACAGACGCTGTTCACTATGTACTAAATGTACTAAACGCAAACAAACTCCTTCCCGAAAGGAAGTATGACGATGACAAAAGAAGAAATCAAGACAATTCTGCCGCACCGGGAGCCGATGCTGCTGATCGACAGCGCATACCTTGACGAAGAAGGACTTGCGCACGGCGAATACACCGTAAAGGGTGACGAGTGGTTTTTGCAGGGGCACTTCCCGGGCAACCCGGTGGTCCCGGGCGTAATACAGTGCGAAATGGCGGGGCAGACCTGCTGCGTGCTTTTGGCCGATGAAATGAAGGGCAAAACGCCGTATTTTACCGGCATCAACAAAGTGAAGTTCAAAAAGCCCGTTAAGCCGGGCGACAAGATAGAATTCGTATGCAGGCTGATCGGAAAAACAGGCATATTCAGCTTTGTGGAAGGAAAGGCTTTCGTAGACGGAAAACTTTGCATGAGCGGGGAATTTTCCTTTGCTTTGGTTAATGGAGGCGCTTAAATTTGTTTTCTAAGATACTGATTGCAAACCGCGGGGAAATCGCTGTCCGCATCATCCGCGCCTGCAAGGAGATGGGCGTCGCAACCGTCGCCGTTTATTCCGAAGCGGACAGAAACGCCATGCATGTCGGGCTTGCGGACGAGAGCTACTGCATCGGTCCCGCCCTGCTCAAATACAGCTATTTAAACATGGGCGCCATCCTTACCGTTGCGGTGGCGAGTGGCGCGCAGGCGATTCATCCCGGCTACGGCCTGCTCTCCGAGAACCCGAAGTTCGCCGCTCTTTGCGAACAGTGCGGCATCAACTTCATCGGTCCGTCCAGCGATACCATCGCCAAAATGGGCGACAAGAACCAGGCGCGCGTCACGATGAAAAACGCGGGCGTTCCGGTAATCCCGGGCAGCGAATTAATCAAAGACGCCGCGCAGGCGAAAGAAGAAGCGAAAAAAATCGGTTATCCGGTGATGCTCAAGGCGCGTTCGGGCGGCGGCGGCAGGGGCATCCGCATTGTAAAAAGCGAGGACGAAATGGAGTCCGCTTTTCTTACCGCCGCGGCGGAGGCCAGGAGCGCGTTCGGCGACGGAGAGGTTTATATCGAGAAATACCTGTCGCCGGTCAAGCATATCGAGGTGCAGTTTATCTGCGACAAACACGGAAACGTCGTATGCTTGGGCGAGCGCGAGTGTTCGGTTCAGCGCAAGAACCAAAAGATTATCGAGGAAAGCCCGTCGCCGTTTGTGACGCCAAAAATCCGGAATGCGCTGTACGAGGCGACGCGGACGGCCGCCAAGACCGTCGGGTACACCGGCGTCGGCACCATCGAGTTCTTGTTTGACAAAGATAAAAACTTTTACTTTATGGAAATGAACACCCGTCTGCAGGTCGAACACCCGGTGACCGAAATGGTAACCGGCATCGATCTGGTAAAATGGCAGATACGCGCCGCGGCGGGCATAAAACTGGATTTTAACGAGAAAAATACGCCTGTAAGAGGGCATGCGATCGAATGCAGAATCAACGCGGAGGACCCGCTGGACAACTTCAAGCCGTCCTGCGGAAAAGTAGAACTGCTTCTTATTCCCGGCGGACCGTGGGTCCGCTTCGATACGGCGATTTATCAGGGATACGAGATACCGCCGTTTTATGATTCGATGATCGGAAAACTGATCGTATATGCGAAAACCCGCGAGGAAGCGATTCGGAAAATGCGCGCAGCGTTATGCGAGCTGGTGGTGGAGGGCGTTCATACGAATATCGACCTGCATCTGAACATTTTATCCGACCCCGAATTCGAATCCGGAGCATATACCACAGACTTTCTATCAAGAAAGGACTATTTATAACCGATGTTGATGAAAGATCTTTTTAAAAAACCCGGCAACAAGCTCGAGTCTGACGAGCAAAAGCCGAAAACGCCGAGCATCCCGGACGAGTTGTGCGTTTCCTGCCCTTCCTGCAGCAAGGCGGTTTTCAAGGCGGAACTCAACGAGAGCTTCGGCGTATGCCCGTCCTGCGGGCATTATTTCAAAATCGGCGCCCGCGCAAGGATTGACATGATCGCGGACAAAAAGAGTTTTGTCGAGCACGACGCGAAGCTGACTTCCACGAACCCGCTCGCGTTCCCGGAGTATGACGAGAAACTGGAAAAGGCGAAAAAGGAGAGCAAAGAGCGGGAAGCGGTCGTTACCGGCGTCTGCAGAATCGGCGGGTACCCCTGCGCCCTTTTCGTGATGGAGCCGCGCTTCATCATGGGCTCGATGGGCAGGATCGTGGGAGAGAAAATCACCCGCCTGTTTGAGTACGCGACCAAAAAGTCGCTTCCGGTCGTCGGCTTTACGGTCTCCGGCGGCGCGCGGATGCAGGAGGGCATCCTCTCGCTTTTGCAGATGGCGAAGGTCAGCGGCGCGGTCAAATACCACAGCGACGCGGGCAACCTGTATGTGGCCGTGCTCACGAACCCGACAACCGGCGGCGTGACCGCCAGCTTCGCCATGCAGGGCGACATCATCATCGCCGAGCCGGGCGCGCTCATCGGTTTCGCGGGTCCGCGCGTCATCGAGCAGACCATCCTGCAGAAACTGCCGCCGAACTTCCAGCGCGCGGAGTATCTGCTGCAGACCGGTTTTATCGACGGCATTGTCGAGCGGAAGGACCAGAAAGACTATATCGCCAGAATCTTAAAGCTGCACAGCAGGGGTGTTTCATAATGGGCGCTTACGACAAAGTCCTTGCGGCAAGGGCAAAAGGCAGGCCTACCGCCGTTGACTTTATAAAAAACATTTTTACCGATTTCGTCGAAATGCACGGCGACCGGCGGTTCGGCGACGACAAGGCCGTCGTCGCGGGCATCGCGATGCTGGGCGACGTCCCTGTCACCGTAATCGGGCTTGAAAAAGGGCATGATTTGAAGGAAAAAGTCATGCGCAACTTCGGTTCGGCGCATCCCGAAGGATACCGCAAGGCGCTGCGCCAGATGAAGCTGGCGGAAAAGTTCGGGCGTCCGATCGTATGCTTTGTGGACACCGCCGGCGCGTACTGCGGCGTTGACGCGGAATCGCGCGGGCAGGGGGAAGCGATCGCGGAGAACCTGTACGAGATGATGACGCTCAGAACCCCGATTGTTTCCATTTTCATCGGAGAGGGCGGCAGCGGCGGCGCGCTCGCGCTTGCGGTCGCAGACGAGGTGTGGATACTGTCGAACGCCTTTTATTCGGTCATCTCGCCGGAAGGCTGCGCGAGCATCCTCTGGAAGGACGCAAAAAAAGTAAGGGAAGCCTCCGAGTGCTTAAAACTGACCGCCGAGGATTTGCTTTGGCTGGGCGCGGTAGAACGCATAATTGAAGAAAAAGAAGATTTTGCGGACGTTTACAAAAATATTTATTTTTTGTTAATAGAATATTTGGATAAATATTACAAATCGCAAGAGAAAGATAAAGAAAAACTGCTTGACGAAATGCTCAAAAAACGCTATAAAAAATTTAGAAAGATCGGAGAAGTATCGTGATTGCTATCGTAACCGACAGCACCGCCTGTCTGACCAGGAAAGAAGCCGGCGCTTACGGCGTCAGGATAGTGCCGCATACCTATATCGTCGAGGGCAGGGCGTACAAAGAAACCTACGCCGACACCTTCGCGGAGATAAATCCGATTTTGAATACCAAAAATACCGTCATGAGCACGCGACAGCCGGAGGTCGAGGACTTTTACAGCGCGTTTTCTCAACTTTTGGCAAAGGGTTATGATATATTATGTGTAACGCTTTCCTCCCGGCTGAGCAGCGCGTATTACAACGCCGTGCTCGCCAGAAGGCAGCTGAACAGCGGCCGGATTGAGGTAATCGATTCCGGGCTTGCGGCAGGCGGGGTTTACCTGCTGATAAAAAGGGCAAGGCATCTTGCTTCCGCCGGCATGAGCCTTCAGGAGGTCGCCGGAGGCGTTTATAAGTATATGTCCTCCATATCGGTTCGTTTTGTTACGGACGACCTTTCGGGGCTGCGCGGAAGCCACCGGCTCGTAAACGTCAGCAGGTCCGTGGACGCTTTCTTAAGCAAAAAAACCTTGTTTTATATGTCTGAGGGCGCGATCGCGGCGCAGCCGACCGCGGCGGGCTCGGCGAGAATCAAGCGTATGTTCGCCGGCATACCGCACAACGCGTCCAACGTGATTATTCATTATGTTCAGCCTTCGCAGCGGATAGAGCTGGTTTACCGGCTCGCGCGCAAACTGTTTCCGCAGGCTCAGGTAGAGCGCAGACAGTTGGGTCCGGTGCTGGGGCTGTATCTCGGAAGTTCGTTTATTGGGGTTATTTGGAGCATATAAATAACTCCACTTTCATTTTCCCCGATTGGGCGTACTATGTCAAAAGATGTCGAACTAATTCGTATTTAAAAGAAAATTCGCGTAAAATGTTATTTTATATCGCCAATTCGTTTTCAAATAGACCGCATGCTCTTATTCTCCTTTGAAAAAACCGCCTGTGGCTGTATCGGGCGGTTTTTTGCTGTTCTTTTTCATAACTTGACAAAACTGTAAGTTTATAATAATATGAAAGAAATTAGAATTTAAGGGCTGATCACATTGACGCTTCAGGACGCGCTTTTTTTATACAGAGACAGCGGAATATACCCTTTTCACATGCCCGGGCATAAGCGGAACGCATTTCTGCTCGATTTTCCGTTTGACTGCGGGCTGGACATTACCGAGATTGACGGATTCGACAACCTGCACGACGCGAACGGAATTCTTGCGCAGGGAATGAAGCGCGCCGCTTTGCTTTACGGAAGCGAGCGGACATTTTACCTTATAAACGGCAGCACCTGCGGCATTCTTGCCGCCGTTACAGCCTGCGTCCGCAAGGGCGACAAGGTTTTAATGGCGCGCAACTGCCACAAATCGGTGTATAACGCCGTTATGCTCAACGAGTTATGCCCCGTCTATCTTGTCCCGCCGGTTGGCGCGGAGGGTATCAGCGGCAGCATTCCGCCCGCGGAAGTGGAAAAAGCGCTTGCGGAAAACCCGGACGTTCGGCTGGTCATCGTCACATCGCCTACGTACGAGGGCGTTGTGTCTGATATCAAAGCAATCGCGGAAATCGCGCATCAGCGCAGCGTTCCGCTGCTGGTGGACGAAGCGCACGGCGCGCATTTCGGTTTTTATGAAGGGTTTCCGGAAAGTTCGGTCCGGCTGGGCGCGGATATGGTGGTTCACAGCCTGCACAAAACGCTTCCGGCGCCGACGCAGACCGCGCTTTTGCACGTAAACGGCAGTCTTGTCGATTCGGACGCGGTCAAAAGGCAGCTTTCGGTGTTCGAGACCAGCAGCCCTTCCTATTTGCTCATGGCCGCGACGGACGGCTGTGTCGACCTGCTCTTCAGGGAAAAAGAAAAACTGTTTGACGAATACAAAAAAAGACTCGACGCCTTTTATCAAAAAACCGAAGCGCTGGAGAAAATACACGCTATTAAATCCTCGCCGCTTTTTTATGACTTCGATATCGGAAAAATTGTTCTTTCTGTTAAAAATACGAACATCACCGGGACAGAGCTAAAGAATATTCTGCTTGACAAGTACCTGCTGCAGCTTGAGATGGCGATGGGGGATTACGCGCTCGCGATGACCAGCGTCTGCGACACCGACGAAGGGTTCGAGCGGCTGGCGAGCGCTTTGCTTGAGACAGACAAGCGGCTGAAGTGTATCGAAAAAGACCGCCAGACACCGGCCGCCGCAAAACCGGAGGTCGTGATGAACATCTATCAGGCGGAACACGCGCCGGCGCGGTTTGCGCCGTTCAGGGAATGCGTCGGCGCAGTATCCGCCGAGTATGTTTACGCTTATCCGCCCGGCGTGCCGATGCTTGTCCCCGGCGAGCGGATTACGCGGCAGGCTGTCGATGCGATCGACTGGCTGTCCGCGCAGGGGGTTGCAGTAAAAAGCAGTTACGGAAAACTGCCCGAAAGCATAAAAATTGTATTATAAACTTGACAAATCGGGCGAACGCTGGTACACTATACTATAATCATTGCAATGCTACTTACAAAGGAGATACGGTATATGAAGAGGATTCAGACGCTGCAGACAAAGGACCTTGAGAAATCCGCGAAGACGGGCGGATGCGGTGAGTGCCAGACTTCCTGCCAGTCGGCGAGCAAGACATCCTGCAGCATTGTCAATCAGCAGTGCGAACAGAGCAAAAATACAAGCAAGTAATAAAAAAGCTGTTTGCCGGTATTATACCGGCAAATTGTTTGTAAAGGGATATTTATATGGTTCATTGCTATAAACTAAACGGCTACAATATCGTCATCGACGGCAACAGCGGCGCGATTCATTCGGTCGACGACGTCGCTTTTGACATTATCTCGCTGTACGAAAGCGCGCCGAAAGACGAGATTATCCGGCGGATGCTGGAAAAATACAAGGACAGAGCCGACGTGAACGAGACCGAGCTGAACGAGGTGTTCGACGACATCGAGGCGTTAAAAAAGCAGGGCAAGCTGTTCGCAGAGGATATTTATGCGGGAATGGCGATTGATTTTAAAAAGCGGGCGTCGGTTGTAAAAGCGCTCTGCCTGCACATCGCGCACGACTGCAACCTTGCCTGCGAATACTGCTTTGCCGGCAAGGGCGAGTATCACGGCGACCGGTCGCTGATGAGCTTTGAGGTCGGGAAAGCGGCGCTGGATTTTCTGATTCAGAATTCGGGCGCGCGCACCAATCTCGAAGTGGACTTCTTCGGCGGAGAGCCTTTGCTGAACTTCGAGGTAGTCAAAAAAATCGTCGCGTACGGCCGGGAGCAGGAGAAGAAGCACAAGAAAAACTTCCGTTTCACCCTGACCACAAACGGCATTTTGCTGGATGACGAGGCGATGGATTTCGCAAACCGCGAGATGAGCAACGTGGTTTTGAGCCTGGACGGCAGGAAAGAGGTGCACGACCGTTTCCGCACCTATCGGAACGGCAAGGGGAGCTATGACGTCGTCCTGCCGAAGTTCAAAAAAATGGCGGATTTGCGCGGACAAAAGAATTATTACATACGCGGAACCTATACGCATTTCAATACGGATTTTTCCAACGACATCCTGCATATGGCGGATTTGGGATTCAAGGAAATATCCGTCGAGCCGGTTGTGGCGCCCCCGACAGAGCCGTACGCATTGACGGAGGAGGATGTGCCGAAGCTGTGCGAGCAGTACGAGATTCTTGCCGCGGAAATGCGAAAGAGGCAGAGGAAGGGCAGCGGTTTTACTTTCTATCACTACATGATTGATTTGGATAAAGGCCCCTGCATTGTCAAAAGGCTGTCCGGCTGCGGCGTCGGAACCGAGTACATGGCGGTTACGCCGGCCGGCGAACTCTACCCCTGCCATCAGTTTGTAGGAGACAAAAAGTTTTTATTGGGAAACGTATTCGACGGGATTACCAATACCGAACTGCGCGACCAGTTCAAGCTGTGCAACGTTTACGCGAAAAAGGACTGCGCGGACTGCTTCGCGCACCTTTACTGCGGCGGCGGCTGCGCGGCAAACTCTTATCACGCGAGCGGCGACATCAACGGCACGTACAAAATCGGCTGCGATTTGCACCGCAAACGCATTGAGTGCGCGGTTATGCTAAAGGTCGCAGAGGCGTTCCCGAACGATTAACGTCTCTGTTTTCCCCGCATTCCCTTTGTGCCAGAATCAAAGCGAGATTGTCGCCGAGCGAAACCAGAACCGCCGAGAGCAGCGCGAGCTGTTCGTCGGTCAGATTTCTGGCGATGGCGGCGGCCGCGGCGCCGACCGTCGTGGTTAACTCCCACTGGCAGTTTTGCTTACGCATAAAAAATCCTCCTGTATCATGATATGAAAAATCTAAAAAAACGCTAATTTTAAACATTAAAAGATAAAAACCCCTTTCTTTTCAAAGAAAGGGGTTTTTTTAAATAGCAAGACAAACTTTCGGCAGACCACTTGAAAAGCTTGACTATTGACAATATCTCTGCTATTCTGTGGATGTTTGGTAGTTTTATAAATACATAGAAAGGAATATCCCCAGATGAGAGCAAAAAGATTGATTGCTGCTTTGCTGCTGGCTTCCATGGCGCTGCCGCTGGTCGGATGCGCGGGCGGCGACGGAAGCAAACAGGTTGAGTCGGAAGCGAGCGCCGAACCGCTTGTGCCGAGCGAGAAAGCCGCCGCCGTATGGAAAAGCGAATGGGCGGACGGCGAAAACGGCTTTGCGGACGCTTCCACCATCTACGGCTTTGATTTTTATAAAAACCGCGAGCTGAGCGGCGACGACCCGGCGGAAATCGGCAACGACGACTGCAAGTATATCTTTTACGGCGAAAACAAAGCGCGCGTTGTCAACTTCCCGGACGGATACGTTTTTACGCTCCCGACAAAGAAGTTCACCGTCGATTATACGCTGAGCGCTTTGCGAACGCGCTATTACGGCGATAATTTCTGCCTGACGATTACCAAAGAGAATAAAAGCCCGTACGGAAACACGCCGAACGGCTGGGAAATATACAGCAGCGAATGGCTGATTCGCTATATCGACGATCTGGAATTTCTGTCCGCGAACAGCCTGCGCCGCACCCGTCAGAAGGTCGTGTCAACCGACATGCTCGACGGGTACACCGTTTGGATATTCAATACGCAGTTCTCTCTGAAGGTCGATTGGGACTATCAGTTTTACGATATTGCCGTCGTTCGCAAGAACGACGTGTACGACACGTTCTATCTGTTTGTCATGAAATCGGCCGTCAAGCAGTTCGAGCTGCTGGACGAAATCGTAAAATCCTTTGTCGAAATCCCGGCGCAGGGCAAGGCCGAGAACGACCAGACGCCGTATGAGCTTAAGATTCCGGATTTCTGGAGCGACGAGACCAAAGCGTATTTTGAGCTGCTGCGGAACCAGGAATATGTAAGCTGGGGCATTTTCGACTACGCCATGCCGGACGACAAGTCCAGCAACGTCGATTCGCAGATGCAAAGAATCATAGAAGACCACCAAAGGCTCGAGAACGCGTTCGACTATACGTTCGATATCATGCCCACCTATACCGCGTTGCGATGGTACGACACGTATAACGAGTTCCCGACCAAGATCGCCAACGCGACGGCGGGCGGAAACGGATTCAACGGCAAACCGGTACTGCAGTTCACATACCAGTTTACGGCGTCAAACAACGGAAATCTCAAAGGGTACACGCCCATGTTCGATATTTTGAGGGGCGCCTACGATAACCATTTCCGCAAGCTCGCCCGGCAGATCAAGGATTACGGCAGGCCGGTGCTCTTCCGTCTGAACAACGAGATGAACACGGACTGGACCAGCTACTGCGGCATCATAACGCTGCTCGACCCGGACATCTTTATCGAAACCTGGAAAAGACTGTATGATATTTTCCGCGAAGAGGGCGTGGACAACTGCATCTGGATATTCAATCCGGTCGCCATCTCCTGCCCGTATTCGAACTGGGGAGAGACGCTGTGCTACATGCCCGGAAGCGATTATATGCAGCTGCTCGGACTGACCTATTACGAAATGAACAACGGTAAAGGTCCGGCGTCCTTTCGGGATATGTACACGTCGCTTTACAACCAGAACATGCCCTATTTCCAGAATTATCCGTGGGTTATCGGCGAGTTTGCCTGCGGCGCCGGCGGAGAAACCTATTACGACTACGGTCAGTCGAAATATGTGATGACCGAGAAGGGCAGAAACAAAGTTTCCCAGGCGCAGTGGGTGCGGGAAATGTTCGAATGCTTCAACAACAACCAGAGCGCGGAGAACGCTTTCTGCAGGAACATCAAGTATGCAATCTGGTTCTCCTGCAACGACGTCGTAACGGTTGACGGACAGGAGTACATCAACAACTACCTGCGGCTGGACGTCGAACTGACCGAAACGCTCGCGGCGTTCAGAGAAGGCCTTGCGGTCACAAAGAGCAAAAAGAATCAGTAAAAACGATTAAGGGAGAGGGTCGCACCTCTCCCTGTTTTATAGTAAAAGTTTATGGAAATTGTATTGAATTCGAGAAATGAGTGTGATAAAATACATTGAAAATTAAATTTTAAAAAGAAGGGTAACAGCGATGAGCATACTCGTTACTGGAGGAACCGGCTATATCGGTTCGCATACTTCCGTTGAGCTTATAAAACAGGGCTACGACATTGTTATAGCGGATAATCTTTCGAACTCCAAAGCTGACGTTATTGATAAAATTGAGAAAATCACCGGCAAAAGACCCGCGTTTTATCAGGTGGATATCCTTGACCGCGCGGGGCTTGAGAATATCTTTTCCGCGCACAACATCGACGCGATTATCCATTTTGCCGGCAAAAAGGCGGTCGGCGAATCGGTGCAGCAGCCGCTGATGTATTACCACAACAACATCACCGGAACCATCAATGTTTTGGAAGCGATGCTGAAGTTCGGCTGCAGGAAGTTTGTTTTCTCGTCCTCCGCGACCGTGTACGGCGTGCCGAAAACGGTGCCGATCAAAGAGGATTTCCCGCTGTCCGCGACCAACCCGTACGGATCGACCAAGCTGTATATCGAGGGTATCCTCAAAGATTTATATGTTGCCAACCCCAGCCTGTCCATCACGCTGCTGCGCTACTTTAACCCGATCGGCGCGCACGAGAGCGGACTGATCGGCGACAACCCCAACGGCATCCCGAACAACCTGATGCCGTATATCACCCGGGTCGCGAAGGGAACGCTTCCCTACCTGAACGTGTTCGGAAACGATTATCCTACCCATGACGGAACCGGCGTGCGCGACTACATCCACGTCATTGATTTGGCAAGAGGCCACATCAAGGCGATCGAACACATGGACCAACCGGGCGTGAAGGTTTACAACCTCGGAACCGGAAAAGGATACAGCGTTTTAGATATCGTTCATGCGTTCGAGAAGGTCAACGGCATTAAAATTCCGTATCAATTCACCGCAAGACGCCCCGGCGACGTCGCCGAGTGTTACGCCGACCCGACCAAAGCGAAGGAAGAGCTTGGCTGGACCGCGGAATACGGTCTGGAGGAAATGTGCAGAAGCGCATGGAATTTTGAGAAGAATCAATAGCGTAAAACCGCTCGATACAGAAGGAGACAGAAGCTGAGAATGAACAATTTTTACTACCGTTTTATGTATGGAAGAAACGGCGTCGATAAACTCAATGTTTTTTTCGCGGTTGTTCTGCTGATTCTCGGCGTAGTTTCGATTTTTGTGCATGACACAGCCCGTTTGGTCATTCAGGTTTTGGAAGCGGTAGTTTTTATCTTGTTCCTGTTCCGGTTCTTATCGAAGGATATTTCAAGAAGGCAAAAAGAAAACGAAAGGTTCGTAAAACTGACGTCCTCTGTCGAGAAGTATTGCCGGCGCAAGTACAGGCAGCTGACCGACAAAAACTATAAGTATTTCAAATGCCCGAAGTGCTCGGCGACCCTGCGCGTTCCGAGACATCGGGGAAACGTCACGGTCACCTGCCCGGTCTGCAGGAACAAGTTTGATAAGAAAACATAATAAGTAAATCACAAGCAACTTTTGCTTGTGATTTTTTCTAAAGGGTATGTTATGGAGAATTGTATCCGAACTGACTTAAAAGAAAGCTTTGGTCTGACCTGTCACATGGTCGAACCGATCGCTGGCGGCTGGATGAATCAGCTTTGGAAGGTGACAACCGACAGCGGGAAATTTATCGTTAAGCAATACAGCAATAAAAGGTTTGATAAACGGAAGTTGGAGTCTGTTGAAACCGCTTTGCAAAGGCAGATTATTGTCAGAAAAGCGGGCGTCCCCTGTCCGGCAATACGAACATATAATGGTAAGATTATTCGCTATACGGACAACAGCATAGCTTACATGGTAATGGAATTCTGCGACGGAAGGACAGAGAATCCGGACACAATTACAATAACGCAAATGTATGAACTCGGAAATGCCTGCGGACGGATGCACAAGGCTTTTTTAGAGCTGCCGAATTCTTTTTCCGATTGTCTGTCCGGGTATACGGTTCAAGCTTTGCAGGACAACTACCAAATGTTAAGGACGCGCCTTTCGGCTGACGCAAATGAAGCCTACCGAAATGCTTTGCTCGCACAGGAAGCGATTTTACAAGATCTGACAGATGATTTTTTCGTGAGACTGCCTAAGGGTATCGCCCATGAGGATTTCACTGCGGCAAATATTCTGTTTCATGAGCAGAATGTTTCCGCAATTTTGGATTTTGACCGCAGTACATACAGTTATATCTGGCATGATATCGGAAGGGCGATATTGTCTTTTGCGCTGAAAGATCATCAATTGGATGTTGCAAAGGTCAATGCTTTTTTGGAAGGGTATCGGCAGCATCTGCCCTTGACCATGGCTGATATTGCGGATTCTTTGCGGCTTTCATGGTGCATTGAAACGCCGTGGTGGATACAACCCGAATATTTTAAGCAGGATATAGGAAAGGCAGGACGCTACAGGGACGAGATTCTTTGGCTCACAGCGCATTGGTTTGAGATAGATGCCATATTGCTATAACGAAAAGGCTGTCCTGAAACGGACAGCCTTTCCTTATTGTTTTTCTATTTCAAAAAGCATCCGGTCGTTTAAAAGTTGTTTTTTACTCTCTTTGGAGTACAGCTGCAATAGCTTCTCAATAGTCATGTTTTTCCGCTCTTCGCCCTCGATGTCTAAGATTATTCTGCCCTCGTCCATCATAATCGTCCGCGTGCCGACCTCGAGCGCGGCGCGGATGTCATGCGTTATCATCAGCGTCGGGGTTTTGGTTTTCTCAACAATCGAAACCGTGATTTCGAGCACTTTCTTCGCGGTCGCGGGGTCGAGCGCTGCGGTGTGTTCGTCCAAAAGCAGCAGTTTCGGCTCGGAAATCGTCGCCATCAGCAGCGCCACCGCCTGCCGCTGACCGCCGGACAACAGCCCGATTTGCGTGGTCATGCGGTTCTCCAGTCCAAGCTCAAGCGCCGCCAGCATTTCTATAAACTTCGCCCTGTTTTTTCGATTGACGGCGAAGAAGTGCCGGCCGCCCCTGTTTCCGTATGCGAGGGCGAGGTTTTCCTCAATCGTCAGGTGGGGCGCCGTGCCCTTCATCGGGTCCTGAAACAGCCTGCCGATGGACACCGCCCGCTTATAGTCGGGCATATCGGTGATATCCTTCCCGCCCAGCAGAATTTTTCCGCTGTCCACGAAGAACGTGCCGCAGATGGCGTTGAACAGCGAGGTTTTGCCGGCGCCGTTCGAACCGATGACGGTCACAAAGTCTCCCGACTTGAGCGAAAGGCTGACATTCCGCAGCGCTTTGCGCTCGTTGACGGTGCCGGGAAAAAAGGTTTTGGATACGTTAATCAGCTCAAGCATTGCCGCGCTCATTTTTTAACCTCGCGAATAATTTTTGGAAGTAAGTCTTCAGTACCGGCAGCGACAGCGCGATGACGACAATCACGGCGGATATAAACTTGAGCCAGTACGGATCGAACAGTTTTACCTGCAAGGCAAGCGCGATGATAAACCGGTACGCCGTCGAGCCGACGACAACCGAGATGAAACCGATCGTAACGCTTCTTCTGCCGAAGAACGCCTCTCCGATGATGATGGATGCGAGTCCGACCACCACCATGCCGACCGCGTAGTTGATGTCGGTGTATTGCTGATACTGGCATAAAAGCCCGCCCGAGAGCGCCACGCTGGCGTTGCCGATCGCGAACCCCAGGCATTTGGTGAGGTCCGCGTTGATCGAAGAGGAACGCACCATTTCCTCATTGTCGCCGGTGGCACGGATTTTAAGCCCGACGCGGGTTTTAAAGAACAAAATCAGCAGCGCGATAACTGCCGCGACAATCAGGGAGATGAGCAATAGTTTTGAATTGTTGGCGGACAGTCCGGTCAGGCGTTCAAATTTTATAAAAATGGTGTCCGCGCCCGCGCTGTACAAAGATATGTTCGGTTTTCCGCCCATAATCTGCATGTTTACCGAGTACAGCGCGGTCATGGTGATGATGCCGGAAAGGATGGGTTGGATCTTCACTTTGGTCTGCAAAAAGGCGGTGACCAGCCCCGCGCAGGCGCCCGCGGCGATTGCGATGAGGAGCGCGAGTTCGGGGTAGCCTGCCGACGTAATCATGACCGTGACCGTCATGCCGAGCGTAAACGAACCCTCGACGGTCAGGTCGGGGATGTCAAGAATCCGAAACGTCACATAAAGACCGGCGGCCATCAGCGCGTATATCATGCCTGTCTGCAGTTCGCCCAGGATTATGAGCGACATATCCGTTCATCCTTTCCGTTCGCAAAAGACTAAAGCGTCCGGGCGGAAGAACCGCCCGAACTTTTTTCTAAGAATTACTTCCCGACAAAGGTGAATTCGCTCTTGATGTCGTCGGGGATTGTGACGCCGATCGCTTCGGCGGTTTTTTCGTTGATGATTTTGGAATACTCCTTGACGGATTCTACCGGCAGGTCTTTGATGGGCGTGCCGTTTAAAACCTTCGCGGCCATGTCGGCTACCTGCTTGGAGAGTTTGATGTAGTCGATGCCGACCGTCGCGAAGCCGCCGTCTTTGACCATGGAGTCAGCGCCGACGTAAATCGGCTTCTTCGCGTCAATCGCGACCTGCGCGTAAGTAGTCATCGCGGAAGCGACGGTGTTGTCGTCGGGCGTGAAGAACGCGTCAACTTCCCCGGCGATCGACGTTACGGCGAGCTGAATGTCGGCGGTGCCCGCAACAGTGACTTCCTTGTACTGCAAACCGTTCGCGTCGCAGTAGGCTTTCGCGCGGGCGATGTTGGAGTTGGAGTTAGGCTCGCTTGCGTTGTAAATAAAGCCGAAGGTTTTCGCGTCCGGCGTCAGCTTGCCGGCGAGTTTGAAGATCTCCTCAACAGCGATCGCGTCCGAAACGCCGGTGATGTTTTTATCGGTCTTGTCGAACGCGGTTACCAGTCCGGCGGCGATGGGGTCGCTGACGGCGGCGAACACAATCGGAATACGGTCGGTCGCGGAAGCGGCCGCCTGCGCCGTGCTGGTCGCGATGGGAATGATAATGTCAACATTTTCCGCGACGATGCTGTTGATTACCGTGGGCAGCATGGAGGAGTCGCCGTTCGCGTTTTTCAGTATAATCTCCGCCTTGCTTTCGTCAAAGCCCTTGGCTTTCAGCTCGGCAACGATGGTGTCTCTGATTTCGTTGAGTGAGGTATGCTCCATCGGCTGAACGATGGCGATTTTGACTTTTTTGCTTTCATTTTTATCTCCGGAACATCCGGCAAAAGATAATGCGACGAAAATGGCTGCAAGAATAAAGCATAGTTTTTTCATGATGCGCAATTCCTTTCTCCTTTTTTAGGTTTTTTGTTGCCCTTTTGTGTTGGTCAAAAGGAATTATATAAAGATTTACAGTCAAAAAAGAGGGTTTTTCTTCTCTCTTCCGGAAGAGATTAAAAAAACAGACTTATCCTTATGAAAGCATAAGGACAAGTCTGAAAAAGACCTGCGGTGCCACCTTATTTGGCTCTATACACGTCTGCTTCGCAAACCTGTAGTCAAGCCCCCTCATGGAATGCCAACACATTCCTTCTCGCTAACGCGGAGTCACGTCCTCGATACTTAACCTTCAGGAGAGGCTGCTTTTTTTAAAAAAGCGGTCCTTTCCAAAAGATTGTTCACTCGGCCCTCAGCGGTCCATTTGCCAACCGACATCTTAACGAACTTCTCAGCTACCGTCCGCTCTCTGTGTACGTCCATGTTGGTTTGATCTCCGCTTCATCGGTTTGGTATTCGATTGTAAATTGTTGGGTAGAGCATAGCATGTTTTGGAATTGAAGTCAATAGTGAGTTTTATAAAATTTTAGTTTGTTTTCCGAGCGTTTTCTGTGAATAATGAACAACCATACGCTCTGTATTCTTCAATCTTCTTCCGAACAAGCTCCTCGCTTACGTCGAAATACGCTGCTATACAGTGTATGCACATAAACTCGGTTGCTCCACGGTTTATCAGCTTTTTCGTAATGCCGATATCGTCGCCGGAAAGTTTGGCGCCGCATTTGATGCATTTCTCTGATGGGTTAAGCATCAACGATTTTCGCTCTTAATACCATGCAGGTGTGCGGAGCCATTACGGGAGAGCGGTAAATATCTTTATGTACGCCAAGATCCTCGCCCGTCCAGAGGTTCTTCAGATGCAGAGCCTTGCCGGTCGAACGGTTCAGTCCCAAATTGTCAAACGGTACCCACGGGCACTGATTGCTGTCGGTCAGGTTGAAGAATCCGATCGCGATATCGCCGCCCTCAAGATGCTTTGCCCACTTCATGACATTGATGTCTTTGTCTAAGAGGTAGGGCTGTCTGCCGGCGGGGTCCTGGTTGATGGCGATGATATCCTTGTTCATCAAAATCTCTTTCGTGGCGTCGTCCATATTGCGGACATCGCAGCCGATCATGAGCGGGGAGTTCAGGAACGCCCAGAGCGAGAAGTGCGTTCTGTATTCCTCGTCCGTACAGCCGGCAAGTCCGACGTTTCCTTTTCCGCGCATGCCGACGACCAGCATATCCATATCGTTAAAGCAGCCCTGGCCGTTAAAGGGTTGCAGCTCGACCTGTTTTTGCGCGATCTCTTTAATAGACTGCCAGGAATCGTTGATATCGCCGGTAGAACGCCACATATGCGCGCCGGTCTCTTTGATCCATTTATGCGTTTCGTCGACGCCCCAGCTGCAGGCGGAGAAAAGAATGTCTCTGCCGCAGTTTGCGAGCGCCAGTCCCATTCGCTTGTAAAGAATGTGTCCCTGTTGGAAGCAGGGCCTGAAGCAGTAATCGTATTTTAGGAAGTCAACGCCCCATTCGGCAAAGGTTTGCGCGTCGATAAACTCGTACTCGAAGGAGCCGGGATAGACGGCGCAGGTATAGTTGCCGGCGCAGGAGTACATTCCGAACTTGAGCCCTTTGGAATGCACATAATCGGCAACCGCCTTCATTCCGTTCGGGAATTTCTCTTTGCTCGGCACAAGTCTGTTGTTTTTGTCGCGTTCTCTCTCGGACCAGCAGTCGTCGATGACGAGATATTCGTAGCCTGCTTCGAGGAGTCCTGAGCTTACCATGGCGTCAGCCGTTTCCTTAATCAGATCCTCGTTAATGTTCGGTCCGAAGGTGTTCCATGAGTTCCAGCCCATAGGCGGGGTAAGCTTGATCATCGTAACATCCTTTCTCCGGTTTTCTACCGGCTCGTTATCGGTTAATTTTGTCATTTAAGACGCGCATATTTTACCACAACGTGTATATTTAATCAATAGATTTATAAAATTTAAAACGCATTTTTAAAATTCCTTTTCGCTGTCAATATTTTATGTTGCAATTCGAAACAATCCGTAGTATAATCATTCTTGCACGGAGTATTCCTGCAGTCCGCAGTAACGAAAGGAGAATACCATGCAGCTTTCAGCCAGGAGATTCAGCAGGAAAGCAATCATTCTTTTATTGGTGGTTCTAATGAGCGCATATTTTACGTCGTGTGATTCAAATAACGCAAACACATCGGAGCCGGTTTCGGAAACGCCGGCAGTTTCTTCCGAAACGTCGGAGGATACGGATGCGGTCAAATCTCAAGGCGTGATCGAGTCGTTTCCGATGACCTTTACGAAAGTCTCGAACATTTTGTATAAGATGGAATGCGAAGCGCCGGACGGCAACAAGCTCACGCTGACCTTTGACAAAAAGGATTGGGGCACCTGGAACATCGGCACCTGGAACGTCATCGACAAAGAAGGCGTCTCCACTTATCTTGCCGGCGGCGGCACCGACTGGGAGTATGTTTACAGAGCCGGAAAGGATTCGTCGGGCTGGGTTTGGTCTGGCGGAAACCACGGCAACGAGCTTCTGATGGACATTAAATTCTATGACGGCGAAAGCGGCGAAGAGCTGGTTCTGAATACCGGAGAACCGGTTCAGCTCAACTGCCTGAAAATTGTCGAGAACACGAAACTCCATTGGGGAGACGCAAACATAACCTACTGCGACGTCACCCGCAGCTATACGATCGTCGGCAGCCAGATTCGGCTGGACGTTTCCTATGATTATACGCAGGACTGCTATCTGTGGCTTTCCTATACCTGCATGTTCCCGGTAGACAAAAAGTACGGCCTTTACTGCTCGTTCATCAGCCCGGAGAACAAGCTGATTGACACCGTCGAGACCCTCAAGGTGGGCGCGGCTGACTATTCGGGACCCTTCCTCGGCAAAAAAGCGGCTAACCGCTGCATCATCTGGGGATATGTCAAGCCCGAATACAAATTCGAAATCAAAGTCGGCACGGTCGCCGATTCCTGCGACAACTTCAAAAACGCGCACAAGACCTTTTATTGGGATATGAACACCACGCAGAACAAACTCTATTTTTCTAAATATAATGAGAATTCGCCTACCCTTGTAAAAAGCGGCACGAAGTTCAACACGAGCTCCATGTGGACCTTTTACGTTGAAAACGAAGAATAAATCAGAAAGGGAGAATCACGCATGAAAAGAAGATTAGCGTTGCTGCTCACGCTCGCGATGGTTTTTTCGCTGATGAGCGTGATGGGCGTTTCTGCGGCGGGCGACGTGAACGTCGCGCTCGGAAAGCCTTATACAGCGTCAACGCCTTACACCAACACGACCGACAATCCGAACCAATACCCGCTGATTGACGGCAAGGAGCTTACGGACGGTGTAAAGGGTACCACCAATTACGGAACCGAATGGCATGGTTTTTACTGGCAGGATGCTTATGAGGTTAAAGTTGATCTGGAATTGAAGTATCCTGGCATTAAAAAAATAACCATGCAGTTCCAGCACAACACGGGAGCGTCTATTTATAAACCGAAATCGGTCGAGTATTTTATCTCGAATGACAATAGAAATTTCACTTCCGTAGGAACCGCAACCCCTATACAGACCGGCGCTATTGGCGGGGGATTATTGTATGATTATACATTGGAGCTGACAACGACCGTCACCGCCCGCTTCATCAAGGCGATCATTATGACCGACACCGGTATGTTTGTCTTCGCTTCCGAGATAGAGGTATTCAACAGCGGCGAGGAAGGAATTGACTCCGAACCCGGCGAGGTTGATCCGGGTCCCGGCGAAATCATCGAACCGGAACTCGACATCCGCGTCATAAACCCGAAACCCGAAACCGGCATGTTCGTTGACGGTGAGTACATATACGGCGTCCAGCCCGATACGGGTTACGCGTATTTCATGTCGATGTTTATAAATCCCGTTGGACTTGTTCTGAAAGACAGCGACGGCAACGTGAAGCAAACCGGACCTATTGCAACCGGCGACGTCCTTGAGCTTACGGTTGACGACGAGCTTACGGATGCCAAGACAATCGTGATCGACGGCGATCTGGACGGAGACGGAACGCTGTCGTCGATGGATTACCTTTTGTACAAAAGGGCTTATTTAGGAAACTATGCGCTTACGGGCGCATATCTGCAGGCGGCGTATATTACCGAATCGGGCAGCCTGGATACCATTGATTATCTCAGAATAAAGAGACAGATTCTCGGAAATTACAACATCTACATGAATAAGTACGCCGAAGCCGTTATCGTATATCCGATGACCTTCACGAAGTCTTCTCAGGGCGTATATACGATGGAAACCAAATATCACGGCGAGAAGCTGACGCTTACCTTTGAGAAGAAGACATGGGGCACCTGGAATATCGGTACGCTGACCTATGCCGGAAATCCCTTGGCGGGCGCCGGAACCGACTGGGAATATGTGTACAGAGTGGGCGACAGTACCCATCCGATTGAATTCTGCGGCGGCAACCATGGCAACGAAGCGCTCGTAGATTTAAAGTTCTATGACGGAACGACCGGTCAGGAGATTACGCTTAACGTCGGCGAAACGATAGAGATTGAATGCATCAAGATTGTTGAAAAAACGCAGATTTTGTTCAACGAATCCAGTACCGCGTGGTGCGATGTTGTCCGCACATATTATATCGCAGGAAACAGGCTCGAACTGCTGGTGGATTATAAACTCTTAAGAGACTGCAAGTTTGGTTTGTCCTATACCTGCATGTTCCCTGTTTACCGGGATTACGGTACGCATTCGCAATTCTACAACGTCAACGGCACCATCGCCAACGTAAACGCTACGCCGAAGGACGAATACAGACAGAAATATCCGAGCGATTTTATCGGCCCGTACCTCGGTCAGCTGCCGGCTACGAAGGTTAAGCTGTGGGGCGACAAAAATCCTGAATACACCTTTGACGTTCAGGTTTATGACATCAGCGCCTCCTGCGGCGATTTTAAGAATACCGAGAAAACCTTCCTCTGGGATATGAGCTTGGGCGCGACCAAGCTGTATGTTTCCAAGTTCAAGACAAACGATACGGTAGCAGCCGGAACAACCTGGAAAACCAAGAGCACCTGGGCGTTCTATATCGAACCGGCTCTTCCGGGTTAATTGAAATCTTAAATAAAAATAAAGCCTTTCCCGTTTGCACAACGGGAAAGGCAAACTTATTTCATCAAGAATTTAATCACGAAATTGGCAGAGGATCATTATGAAACTGAACAAATTTTCCATCACAGCTGCAACCACAACCCTCTTTACCGTAGTATTAAATATAGCAGCTTTTTTCTTTCTTCCCGAAACCATGGTAACGCAAATCGGTTTTTCATCCGTAAACCGCATGCCGACGGCAATCTATTTGCTTCTTTCGGCTTTCATCGTTGCATTGTCCGCGGGAATGGTTGTTTTCTCAGACAAACATCATCCGAATAAAAAGACGAAATGGTTCGCGGTAAATCTTGTTGTTTCGCTTTTAAATGTTGTTATTATCATATATAATCTCATAAAATAAGACGAACAAGACTTTCGAAAAATCTAAAAAAATTTAAACGTATATTGAATTTTGGCCATATAAATTAATGATTTATGATATTATTATTCATGATATCGCTGTATAATAAGTCAGCTTCATAAAAAACTATGCGGTTTTTTCTGACAATTTGAGGAGCTAATAACGATATGAAAGAATCAAGCAAAAAAAAGATTAAGTGGATCATTCTTGTGATTGTCGGATTGATCCTTGTTTCGATCAGTTCGGTCGTGATAGCGGTGCTGATTGCGTTTAATCAGATTCATGTCAATATTGATTTTATAGATTATGAATCGGAATACGTTGTCCCCGACCTTCCGAGCGATATCATTGAAACATCCGTCGACCCGAACGACTTTGACTACGAAGAACCGGAAGACGAGCCCGTTGTGGAGGAGCCGGATAATACAACCAGCAATTCGGGAAACACCAGCAAGAGCGGTAGCGGCAAAAACAACAATAGAAATACCGACAGCAATTATATCAAGGAAACGCCTATTTACAAGGTGGCGCCGAAAGACGAAAATATCATCAACATTCTTTTAATCGGCAGAGACGGCGGCAGAAGCGACAGCATGATCGTCGCCTCCTATAACAAAAAGACCGGCAGAATCGTTCTGACCTCCTTTATGAGAGATTCGCTGGTCTATATCCAAAACTACGGCTGGAACCGGCTTAATGCGTCGTTTGCTTACGGCGGCCCCGGTCTGACCATCAACACGATTAACCAGATATTCGGCACGGATATCCAGCATTTTGTCTGCATTGATTTCAGCGGCTTTACAAAGGTTATCGACAGCATCGGCGGCATTACGGTCAACATTACCGAAGCGGAATCGAATTATTTAAAGACGCAATGCAATCTTGACATTCCTGCCGGAGACGCCACGCTGAACGGTTCCCAGGCGCTTGTTTACTCCAGAATCCGCAAGGGCATCGGCAACGACCAGGCCCGCACGGAACGTCAGCGCAAAGTCCTGACCGCCATTTTGACAAAAGTGTTCAACGAGTTTGATATTGCAAAAGCGCTGTCGCTTATGAACAACTCGCTGAAGTATGTCAAAACCAACCTGAGTTTGGGCGACATGACTTCTCTGCTGTACGACTTTATGAATCAGGACAGCATCCACATAGAGACCTTCAGAGTACCGGCGGACGGCACCTACGCAAACGCTTACTACAACGGAATGGCGATTTTAAAAGTCGATTTTGAGAAAAACAAGCGTTTGATAGAAGAAAAAATCTATAAGTAAAGAAAGGTTATTCTATATAAGATGGAGCAAAAAGGCACAAGCAATCCCGGTAACAGAATGAACGGCAATAGAAGCAATAAAACGCCGGTCAACCGCCGTTCTGCGGGACAGAGCAATAGCGCGAAAAACAAAAAAAGAGCGAAACTGATTTTGACGATGATCGCCGCTCTGGTTCTGATTTTTATCGGATGCGTCGTCGCCATCATCATGATTGTTTACGACCAGGTGCACGAGGACACCTCGTTTGTCGATCGGTCGGGACCTTACGTGATGCCGGACCTGCCGAGCGACTATCTCGGAAATCCGAACGAGGTTTCCATCTCGGAGGACGACATTGTTCCCGAAACCGGTAAACAAAGCCCGATTTACAAGGTCAAACCGATTGACGAGAACATCATCAATATTCTGCTCGTGGGCAAGGAAACCACGAACAGCGACAGCATGATCGTCGCTTCCTATCATAAAAAGACCGGCAAGATTGTGCTTGCCTCCTGCCTGCGCGATTCGTACGTGCCCATCGAAGGGTACGGCTGGAGAAAGCTGAATGCGGCCTTTCCGCTCGGCGGAGTGGGTCTGACCATCAACACGATTAACCAGATATACGACCTTGACATTCAGCGCTATATTACGGTCGATTTTGACGGATTCATCCAGCTTATCGACATTCTCGGCGGCGTGGAGATCGAATTGAGCGAGCTGGAAGCGTCAAGGCTGAACGAGGATTACAACCTCAACCTTTCTCCCGGTCTGCAGACGCTGAACGGAGAAGCCGCGTTGTGCTACTCGAGACTGCGCTACAGAGCGGGCGACGACTATAAGCGCACCGAACGCCAGCGCAAGGTGATTACCGCCGCTTTAAGCAAAATGTATAATACGAGGAAACTCAACACCGTCAAGAATCTGATCGCCGAGGGCATTCAGTATGTCAGAACCAATCTGAGCCTGAGCGAGATTTATTCGCTTTTGGAAGGCTTTATGCGGTTGGACAGCTTGAATATCGAATCCATACAGATTCCCGCCTACGGCACGTTCACCGAAGAAAAGCATGTGAAGGTCGGCGACTATTATGTCGAGGCTTTGGTCGTGGATTTTGAGAAAAACAAGAAATATATCCGCGAAAAACTGTACGGCAATTAAATAAGTTCGATAAAAAAGGCTTCCGCGTAAAAAAGCGGAAGCCTTCTTTTGCTATTTCATCAGTTTTAATTTTCTTACCGTTATTTCATTCGGATATTTAAGCAGGAATCGGGTTTCGCCCTTGACAAGGGAGAGCGCGCTGGTTTTTGTCGCCGTTTCGCCTTCCGTACCGTTTGTGACGACCGACGCGGCGCTGTGCCCGTTGACCAAAATCCGCATGCTGGTCTGCGTCAGAACCGGCGTGTCGGCCCTTAACTCCAGTACCAGCAGGTATTGCCCCGCTTCTGCAAGGTGGAGCGCAATTTCGGCGCCGGAAGATACGGTCTCGGTTTCATAAACCGTATTCAATCGGTCGATTTTGTCCGCAAGGTTGTTTTTGAGCGCACAGCCGTCCGCAAGAAAGCGCGCGAAGGCGCGGGTTTTCAGGATATAGCGCAAAAGGTTCATCGCGTTTCTTTGCAGTTCGCCGCGCTTCAGTTCCCCGGAAGCAAGCGCATCCATCAAGTTGTCCTTGTTGGTCGCGGCGTCGGCGCACACCATGTAAATATCGTTCTGCGCTTTTGCCATGGCTTTGAGGTTTTCTTTGGAGCCGGGTCCGCCCTCGTCGTTCGCCATCGCCCACCAGTCGGTCATGACAAAACCGGTATAACCCCATTCGTTCCGCAGAAGCGTGGTGTTCAGGTCGTAATTGGACGCGGTCCAGATGCCGTTGACCGGGTTGTAGGAGGTCATGATGGCGGTCGCGTTGCCCTCCTGAACCGCTATTTTGAACGCTTTGGTATAGATTTCGCGGATGCAGCGCTCGGACATGACCGAGTCGGCCGTATGGCGGTTGGTTTCCTGGTTGTTGGCGATAAAGTGTTTGAGCGTGCCGGTCACGCCCGCTCTGTTCAGCCCTCTTGAGATGGCGGCCGCGATTTTCCCGGTCAGCAGCGGGTCCTCGGAGAAGTATTCAAAGTTGCGCCCGCCAAGTGGATTGCGGTGAATGTTCATGCCGGGGCCGAGCAGCACGTCGATCTTATACGCGGTCATCTCGATGCCTTCGAGAACGTACAGTTCCTCGACTAACTTTTCGTTCCATGTGCAGGCGAGCAGCGTTCCGACGGGCAAAGCGGTCGCCTTGATGTCGCTGACCAAACGTACGCCGGACGGCCCGTCGCTTCCGCAGACCGGAGGAATTCCGAACGCGACCAGCCGGTCGGTCACGCCACCGAAAGCGCAGCCCGACCCCGCGGTAACCTTCGGGCTGTTCATGCCCTCGCCGCGCGACAGGCAGGCAAGGTCCTCGTCGGCAAACTGCGCGACAAAGTCTTTCAGTTCCGCTCTGCCTTCGTAAACGTCGATAAGGCGGATTCCCTTGTCGCCGGTATAGGGAATATCCTCCGGCAGGTTGTCCGAAATCCGCTTCGCAAGGTCGATGGTTCTCAAAGGAACCGGCTCGTATGCCATGACAAAGCCGCCGTCTTTTTGAACCGGACGCATCCGGTTAAACGGCTTGACCGGCGCCATAATCTCGGTCAGCTTTTCGGTTACGCGGGTTTTATGGATGGTATAAGAAAATACCTTTTGCGCGCTTCGCACGTCGGTTCCCGCGTAAACTGTGTATTCGCCGGGCTCGAGCACATAGCAGGACTTATACCCGGTCGCGCCGCTGTCGTCGTAGGTCGCCATGTCCCTGATTTGAAAGGAGATGGTCAGCGTTTGGCGCTCGCCCGGTTTTAAAAGTTTCGTCTTTTTAAACCCAATCAGTTCCCGCGCGGGTCTGCCCAGTCTGCCTTGCGGCGCGCTGAAGTAGACCTGCACGACCTCTTTGCCGCTGTAAGCGCCGGTGTTCGCGACAACGGCTTTGACGGTGATTTTTCCGTTCTTCGCGGCCGCCGTCACCTCAATCTGGAACGTGGTATAGGAAAGCCCGAACCCGAACGGATACAAGACCTTCTCTTTGCCGGCGGTTTCAAAATACCGGTAGCCGACGTAAATGTCTTCTTCGTACTTGTTTTCGGCATCGCCGCCGAAGTTTTTGGCGGACGGGTAATCGGTTATGTCATACGCAATCGTATCGCTCAGCTTCCCGGAAGGGGTCACTTTCCCGGTAAGCACGTCCGCCGCGGCGTTTCCGCCCTCCATTCCGCCCTGCCAGACATAGAGCACGGCGCCCACCTTGTACTCGTTCACCCATTTCATATCAAGGATGTTTCCGGTGTTGAGCGCGACGCAGACCTTGTCAAAATGCTTCGTGACCTTTGCGAGCATATCGCGCTCGGCCGCGCTGAGCAGGTAGCTTCCCTCGACGGCGGCGCAGTCCTTGTCCTCGCCGGCGGTGCGCCCGATGATAACCAGAGCGGCGTCCGATTCGGCTGCCGCTTCCGCGACCACCGCGTCGTCAAGCGGCATTTCCGCCTGACTCCAGGGCTGCGTCCACCCGTTGCCGTAGTCGAAAGGGTGGTCCTTGATCCACTTATCGTATATTGCGGCCAACTTTTCGTTAACAGTAATCCCTTTGCGCTTCCGAAGGCTGTCTATAATGTTGGTGACATACGGGGGATTGACGTTTCCGCCCGAGCCTGTCCCGCTTTTGTAGTAGTGGAACTGGATTCTGCCGAAGATGGAAAGCCGGGTCCCGGACCGAAACGGCAGGACGCCGTCGTTTTTCAGCAGAACAATACCCTCCGCCGCGGCCTTGCGCGCGAATCGCGCAAACCCCGGCAGAGGCTCTTCTTTTAAACTTGTAAGGTCGAAACCTTTTACGACGTTGTTTTTATGCTTCAAAGTAATCCTCCATCTTATTAAGACCATCTATATTCGTCGAGTGGAATAGGCACTATTTGTACACACGAAAATTATGCATTATAATTCTTGTCATTTTCTTCAAATTCTTCTCTCGTCAACCCAAAAAGAATATGATCGTAGTATTGTCCGTTCATATAGATCGTTCTTCTTTGTCTGCCTTCTTCGATAAATCCGACGCTCTTATGTAATTTGATCGAGCCTTCATTTATATGAACACAACCTGAATTGCATTTCTGATAACGCAATTCATAAAATCCATATCGCAACAGAATCCTAAGCGCTTCTGCGCCATACCCTTTTCCTCTGTGTTTGCGATTAATTCTGATGCCAAAACTGAATGTGCCGTTTTTCATATCTTGCAAATGAATATTAATGCCGCCTACAAGTTCTCCGTTAAGCGTCTCAATCGAAAACAATATACGTTTTGAAGTGTCTTTGAAGTCGGCCCATTCAGAAAAAATCGATTTGGCAATTTCAGGAGATTTCGGCAGCTCTAAACCCCAGCTGAGCAATCTGTTAGCATTGCTGTCTTCCAAATCATCCAGCCATTCTTCCCAATCATCTTTTTTAATACCGCGCAGCCTTATCTTTTTTCCTTGCCAAAAATATTTATTGCTATACATAGGCACTGTTTACATCCTTTTCTATTCATCTACATTTGTAAAGTGTTTGCTGGCTTCCAATAAGCCGAATGAAACCATTGTATTTATATAAGCGCCGCTTCGGTTATCGTTAAACTGCCCTTGTCGGCGTCCAGAACCGCTTTGACGCCGAACGGAAACGACAACGTCGGAACGCAGTGACCGGCTTTGAAGTTGTATATGGTCGGCTTTCCGGCGGGCGCGACGATATCTTCAAAAATCTGCAAAAGCGTCAGCCCGTAGCGGCTGCCGTACTCGACTTTGCAGTCCGTAAAATCCCCGAGCACGATGCCGGCGCAGTCGTTGAACTTTCCCGCGAGCCGCAGCTGCGTCAGCATCCGGTCGATGCGGTAGGTGTATTCGCCGATGTCCTCGATAAAAAGGATTTTCCCTTTCGTGTCAATCTCGTAGGGCGTGCCGATGACCGCGGTTATCAGCGAGAGGTTGCCGCCGATCAGCGCGCCCTCCGCTTTGCCGGGTACAAGGCATTTTATCTCCGCGCCGTCGGGGTTTTTGAGTTCGCCCAGCGGCTCGGTCGCGGCGACCGCTCTCAGGTAGCTTTCTTTCGTAAACGGCGGGAACGCGCGGATCATCTCGCAGCCCGGCATCACGCCGTGAACCGTAACCAGCCCGCACAACTGATTGAACGCGATGTGCAATGCGGTGATATCGCTGTACCCCAGGAACAGCTTGGGGTTCTTTTTGATGTTGTCGTAATCAATCCGGTCCAGAATTCTTGGCGTTCCGTAGCCGCCCCGAATGCAGAAAACCGCGTCTATCGACGGGTCGGCGAACATCCGGTTGATGCCTTCGGCGCGAACCTCGTCGGAACCGGAAAGATAGCCGTATTTTGCATAACAGCTTTTGTCCACAACCACGTTATAGCCCTGCGCGTTCAGAGCGGCGACGCATTTTTCGATTTTCTGCTTTGTGTTGCCGGCGCGGGCGTCTGCGATCGGGCTAGACGGCGCAATTAATCCGATCGTATCGCCTTCCCGCAGCGCTTTGGGTTTTATCATAAAACCACCCTTATCGTCAGTTCTCCAATAACTTATATGCGATACCCACCTGCGTCAGAACGCCCGTCTTTAGGCAGTCCTCGTCGATGTCGAAGCGGTTGTTGTGAATGGGCGCGGTAATGCCTTTTTCTTTGTTGCCGCAGCCGAGATGATAAAACGCGCCTTTGCAGGATTTTAAGTAGAAAGAGAAATCCTCGGCGCCCAGCGTTGCGCGCTCCATCAGCCGCACGTTGTCTTTGCCCAGCAGTTCGCTGGCGGCGGCGATAATTACATCAACCGTTTCGTCATGGTTGATTAGCAAAGGATATCCTTCGATGATGTCAATCTCCGCGCCGCAGCCCATAGAAGCGCTCACGCCGTGAACAATCTCGGCAATTCTTTTGTGGACGAGCGCTCGCGTGTCTGCGTTTATGGTGCGCAAAGTGGCGGACATGCTGACCTTGTCGCAGATAATGTTGCTTGCGGTTCCGCCGCTGATGGTGCCGATGCTTAAAACTACGCTGTCCGTCGGCGCGACGTTCCTGCTAACCACTGTCTGGAGCGCGGTTATGACCTGCGCGGCCGCGGCGATGGCGTCGACGCCGGTATCGGGATGCGCGCCGTGCGTGGAAACGCCGTTTATTGTGATGTTGATAGTATCCCGCGCCGCGTACATCGCGCCGTATTTTGCTTCTATCATGCCGCAGGGAAGGCTGGGGATGACATGCAGCCCGATAATGCTGTCCGCATCGGGATTTTGCAGACAGCCGTCTTCAATCAGATGCTGCGCGCCGCCTAAGGATTCTTCCGCCGGCTGGAAAATCAGCTTGATGTTTCCGCGCAGGCTGTTTCGGACGCTTGCGAAGTATTTCGCCGTTCCGAGCAGTATCGTCGTGTGCGCGTCGTGCCCGCAGGCGTGCATAACCCCTGCGTTTTGCGATTTATAGGGAACGTCGTTCTGTTCGGCAATCGGAAGCGCGTCCATGTCCGCGCGGATTGCGACGGTTTTTCCGGGATACGCGCCTTTTATCAGCCCGACGACGCCGGTGCTGGGTCCGCAGGACCTATATTCAATTCCGAACTCGTCTAAATATTCCCTGACCTTCGCGGATGTTCTGAACTCTTTGTTGCCCATTTCCGGGTGCTGGTGAAAATCCCTGCGCACCGCCCGCAGCCATTCGTCCATAGCGTTTATAATATCGAACCGAATCTGTTCCATGTCGTTCCTCCGAATCATGTGTACACTTCACCATATCACTTTCCGTCGGGGCTGTCAACATTTTTGTAATCAGTATAGCAATCTAAATGCAAGATGGTTCTTCAATAAAAAATGCGCCAATATGGGTAAACCAATATTGGCGCCTAAAAAAAGTGATTGTCCCAAGTTATGAAATATTTCAGGAATATTCCTGACAAGTCTTTTTCATTTTGAAAAACTCGCAAAAGAAATGGACACGATCATCCTCGAAATCACGAATCTTAAATGCAGAATCGTTTTCCGAAAGATTGCCAAAAGTAGTCAGTCAGAGTATTCAATATAATACAAATTATTCACGCCAGCCACATATTTTATATTTATTTTGTCTCCGACTTTTAGGTTTTCGATGCTGTTGTATAGGGCTTTTGAGGATCCAAGTATCGTTTGCACTCTTATAATATCACCGTCATTATTTTTTAAGAACAGCACATGTGTGTCCATTAATCCCCATAAGCTGCCTCTATGTTCGATGTTGACAACCTCTAAATTTTCTAAAACAGATTCTCTGTAAGATATACTGAAAAACATATACCCGGCAATTAGTATGGAAACACATATACCAGTAACAATAGTTATTATTTTAAAAGTGTTAAAGCGCTTTTTGAACCACCCTAAATCTCGGCCTTCCTTAATTAAAATAAAAGCTAAAGCTATTGATGCTAAAGCAACAAAAGTGAAAATTAAGATGACCCTAATATTATACTCGGTTCTATCCATAATACCTTCCTAAGATTTCAAACTTACTGTATAAAACAGTCGTTGTGCCGGCGTCTAAAAAACCACGTTCTTATAGCGGATTTTCCTTGAGATAGGGTATTCTTGAAATAATTTTAAATTGCGTTTTGAAGGAACACACATTTCTCACCCGAACAATTTTCTTACCCGGCTTACAATTACGGCGCCACTCGCTCCGCACCAGACATAAGTCGGCGGAACAACAAGTTGCGCGCCGAATCGTTTAGTTACCACCATTTTCTCATCTTTTTATACATTTTTAAATCTTCCGAATGAGCATTAAAATAAGGCTTATCGAGGGGTGATTTCAGTAATGCCCTACAGCCCGGGAATAGAACGATTTTTTTGTTTTCTCTTAACACATCTGCAATTTTTGGATAAACCTTAGATAGATGAACGATGGGAATTTTTTGATCATTTAGAAGGATGTCTCCATCAATGATTTCTCCAAAACCTCCAAGACAGGTAGCCAACCCCCAACTCCCTCGTCCGAAATCGCTAATGAGCGCATAGATATTCCCGCCCGTAAATTCATATGTAATTGATTGAAAAGCATCCTTGCAGCTATACACCTGAGATTGACAAAATGCATATCCCGTAACATGATGCAAATTGATTTTTATCATTTGATTCTAAATCCCACCGCAACCAATTGGCGTTTTTTCTGGTATTACTCATACTGCCTGCATACCTGATTAATAACCCACGAAGAAATACGCTTCCATTGATGGTAAGCATTAAGAATCTCCTCATATGCTCGTGAAAGAACTTCACTCGGGATTTTACAATTCAAAATTTAGTCCGTGCTATATTTTATTATATTTGTTCTTATAGAAAAAATCAAGATTGTTTTAAAAGATGTCAAATTTAAGAAATTTGGGTTATTTTTAGTCAACGTTAGATGTAGAATTATTTCCCCTTTTCCTTATTGGAAAGAGGGGCGTTTTTTGACGACAAACTGACGACACTTTTACGATAAAAAGGTGGGTTTTTATTGGTTTTTATAGAGACGCGGGGTTAAAAAACGGACAAAGCAAAAACCCTCGAAAATGCTCGAACATCAAGCGTTTTCAAGGGTTTTTTAATGGCAGGGATAGCTGGATTTGAACCAGCGTGATGCAGGAGTCAAAGTCCTGTGCCTTAACCAGCTTGGCTATATCCCTAAACGGCCGTATTCAGTTTTCGGCAGCCTGTTTTTTTATAACAAACAGAACGCCGTACTGCGTAATTATAAATGAAATCATTTTAAATGTCAATAGCTAAGTTCTACCGCGAAAGCTCGCCGCACAGGTCTTGTCTTGCATCAATCGCGGCGGCGAGGATGACCGCGTGGTCGCCCGCGAGCGGTGAGGTGCCGTTAATTTCATAAATCACGTCGGCGGGGCAGGGAAGAATCGGAGTTTTGCGCTTGACGGCGCAGATTAACTGCTCGGACGGCGAAGTGAGTTTGATTTTGTAATCCAGCACCGAATACGCGATTTTGCCGCTGTTGTCGGCGTAGGATTTCTCTGGAATCAGCGCAATGTCAAACCAGTCGGCCGCCGCGGCGTCGTCGCCCGCCCTGACGTCTTTTTGATCGCCCAAAAACTGCGCCGTGAAAGCGATGGTGATAATTCTTGTCCGCGGGTCGCGGTTCGGGTCTGAAAAACTGCGCAGCTGCTTAATGACGACGTCGGTCGTGCCGGTCTCCTCGTAGAGTTCGCGCAAAGCCGCCTGCTCGGCCGTTTCGTGCGGCTCGATAAATCCGCCCGGCAGCGCGCGCATTCCGATAAAGGGGTGCCCGCCCCTTTTGATCAGCAATACTTTTCTGCCGCCGAACAGAATAATATCGACCGTCACCGACGGGCGTTCGTATTTGCTCGGGTCGTATGCTTTTAAAAACTCTTTCTCGGTCATGCCGTTTTTATCCAAAAGCATTTTTCACACCTCGCGTAAAACGCCGGCTTATAGCGGCTTTTTTGTGATTTTCGCGTATTGTCTCGGATATTCCTTCGAAGTCGGGGAGACCTTCTTGATAATAATTAAGGTATGCTGGCGGTCGAAAAGCGGTAGTTCGATTTGCATGATGTCGATAAACTTTCCGCCGAGAAGCTTGATTGCGGTTTTCGCTTCCTCCAGTTCCTCCGCGCCCTTGCTGCCCTTCATCGCGACAAAGTGACCGCCCTTTTTGACCAGCGGCAGGCACAGTTCGCAGAGCACGTTCAGCCTTGCCACGCCGCGCGCGACCGCGACGTCAAAACTTTCCCTTTTTTGCGTGTGGGCGATTTCCTCGGCCCTGCCGGGCAGGACAGCAAGGTTGGAAATGCCGGCGGCTTTCGCGGTTTCCTGCACGAAATTCAGCTTTTTCAAAGTCGCGTCGTTCGCGGTGACGGCGCAGTTTTCAGAACACACCGCGAGCGGAAAGGACGGAAAGCCCCCGCCGCAGCCGACGTCGATGACGCTTTTGTCTTTGAAAAGCCCGGTTTTTAACAGCGTGAGCGAATCGTAAAAGTGCAGAACCGCGATTTCCTCGTCGGTTTTTAGCGCGGTGAGGTTCAGAACGCCGTTCATGGCATTCAGCCGCTCGCTGACGACGGTCAGCTTTTGCGCCTGCTCGTCTGTAAGCGGGTAATATTGGTTTGTGATTTCAATAATCTTATTCATTGCCGCGTCCATATTGTGAAAGATAAATCAGCAAAACCGAGATATCCGCCGGGGAGATGCCCGAAATGCGCGAAGCCTGTCCGATGTTCTCCGGACGGATTTTTTCCAGCTTCTGCATCGCCTCGAGCCGGATGCCTTTTATTTTTTTATAATCAATATCAGGCGGAATCTTCTTTTCCTCCAGCTTTTTGAACCGCTCGACCTCGGCAAGCTGTTTTTTAATATAGCCTTCGTATTTGATTTCGATTTCCGCGCGTTTTTTAATCGAGTTCGGAATATCCGGCACGCGCCCTTCCAGCCGGTATATGTCGTCAATGGTTATCAGCGGACGTTTTAACAGCTCGGCTTTGCGGATGCCGTCGTGAAGTTCCTCATAACCGTAGCTGGTCAAAAGCTGGTTCAGCTCGGGCGTGCAGCGCAGGGTCTCGCTGCGCAGGCGCTGGATTTCCGCTTCGAGCAGCGCCTGATTTTTCCTGTATTCCGCATATTTTTCGTCGCTGACCAGACCGACCCGCCTTCCCTTTTCGATCAGGCGGGTTTTCGCGTTGTCCTGACGCAAAAGCAATCTGTATTCGCTGCGCGAGGTCATGATTCTGTACGGCTCGTTCGTGCCTTTGGTAACGAGATCGTCGATCAATGTGCCGATGTAGCTCTCGCTGCGCAGCAGGACGAGCGGCTCCTTGCCCTGGATTTTCAAAGAAGCGTTGATGCCCGCGATCAGCCCCTGCGCCGCCGCTTCCTCGTAGCCCGACGTGCCGTTGAACTGTCCGGCGCCGTACAGCCCGCTGATTTCCTTGAACTCAAGCGTCGGATACAACTGTGTCGGGTCGCAGCAGTCGTACTCGATTGCGTAAGCGGTGCGCATGAAAACCGCGCGCTCCAGCCCTTTTATGGAATGGACGACCTGTTTCTGCACCTCTTCGGGCAAAGACGAGGAAAGCCCCTGAATATACATTTCCTTGGTGTTTTCGCCCATCGGCTCGATGAAAAGCTGGTGGCGCGGCTTGTCCGCGAAACGGACCACCTTGTCCTCAATGCTCGGACAATAGCGCGGTCCCGTGCCGGTGATGACGCCGGAATACAGCGGCGAGCGGTGCAGGTTCTCGCGGATAATGCGGTGGGTTTCCTCGTTGGTGTAGGCGATGTAGCAGACTTTTTTATTGGGCTTCGGCGTGTCCGATGTGAACATAGTCGGCGGTTCGTCGCCGTACTGAACCTCCAGCTGGCTGTAATCAATGCTGTCCGCGTGAATGCGCGGGGGCGTGCCGGTTTTAAAGCGGACCAGTTTGATGCCCGCTTCTTCAAGGCTTTTGGAAAGCCGGGTAGCCGATACAGTGTTGTCCGGTCCGGCGTCATAGGCTTCCTCGCCGCAGATGATGCGCCCGCGCAGCGAGGTTCCGGTCGCGATAATCACCGCTTTTGCCGGATAAAAACCGCCGAACGCGGTATAAACGCCGTCCACTTTTTTGTTTTGGACAGAGATGCCGACAACCTCCGCCTGAATAAGCGTCAGGTTGGCCGTGTTTTCGAGCACATGCTTCATGTATTCCTGATATTTGCGCCGGTCCGCCTGCATGCGCAGCGAATGGACAGCCGGTCCTTTGCTCGTGTTGAGCATGCGGCTCTGGAGCATGACCGCGTCCGCGGCCCTGCCCATTTCTCCGCCCAGCGCGTCTATTTCAAAAACAAGATGTCCTTTTCCGGTTCCGCCGATAGACGGGTTGCAGGGCATATTGCCGACAAGGTCGAGCATGAGCGTGAAAAGCGCGGTCTTTTGCCCCGTCCTTGCCGCGGCGAGCGCCGCTTCGATGCCGGCATGCCCCGCGCCGACAACGATCACGTCGTATTCTTCTGCTGTATAAACAGTATAGCTCATTCAAGATTTTCCTTTTAAACTTGGAATATAGATTTATAACGAAAAGTAATTTTTACTTTTTACTTCTTACTTCTTACTTTTTCTCTAATTATTTATTTTCCTACGCAGAAATGCGAGAAAATCTCGTTGACAATCTGTTCGGACGCTGTTCTGCCGTCGAGTTCGCCAAGGCAGGCGATGGCTTCCTCGATATCCATGCCGGCGATATCCTGCGTAAAGCTGTCAAGCGCGTCCAAAGCGTTGTCGACGGCGTTCAGCGCGCGTTTGAGCGCGGCGAACTGCCTTGCGCTGAGAATGATTTCGCCGAGCGTAGTGATATTGCCCTCACCGAAAAGCGCGCCGATTTCCGCTTCCAGCCTGTCTTTTCCGATGCCTTTTAGAGCGGAATAAGCGATTTTTCTGCCGAACGGCAGGTCCTGAACCGCCAGACCCAAATCGCTCTTGTTTAAAAGACAAATCGTGCAGTCCTCTTTGCCGGCAAGGCGTATGCGCTCCAGAATTTCGGCGTCGTCGCCGTCCAGCGGCTTCGAACCGTCGAAAACGGCGATGACCAGCTCCGCTTTCTCGAGCGCCTGTTTGCTCTTTTCGATGCCGATGCTTTCGATCGGGTCGCCGCTTTCGCGGATGCCCGCGGTGTCGGAAAGGTTTAAAATCAAATCGCCCAGCCGTACCTGCTCGGTGACGACGTCGCGCGTCGTGCCGGCGATATCGGTTACAATCGCGCGGTCGTAGCCGATTAACGAGTTCAACACCGAGCTTTTCCCTGTGTTCGGCTTGCCGATAATGACCGTGTTGATGCCCTCGCTGATGGCTTGTCCGTACCGGTGGGTGTCGATCAGGCGCAGGATGTCCGCCCGGATTGACAAAAGCGTTTCCTTCATCTCTTCGGAAGTAACGTCCCGCAAATCCTCGTCCGGGTAATCAATATACGCGTAAACCGACGCCGCGAGATGCGTAAGCCTATCCGACAGCTCGGCTATCTTTTTGGAAAGCGCGCCTTTCGACTGCAAAAGGGAAACAGCAAGGTGCTTTTCGTTTTTCGCGTCGATAATGCCGCTGATGGCTTCCGCCTGCGAGAGCGTGAGCTTGCCGTTGATAAAGGCGCGCTTGGTGAACTCGCCCGCTTCCGCGTAGTCGCAGCCGGCCTCGATTGCCGTTTCCAACAGCTTTTTGGTCACAAGAATGCCGCCGTGGCAGGAAAGCTCCACGACATCCTCGCCGGTATAGCTTTTGGGCGCTTTGAAGATGGTTGCAATCCCGTCGTCAAAAACGCCGTCTTTGTCAAAAAAACTGCCGTAAACCGCGGTGTTCGGCTTGATATCCTCAACCCTGACGCCGCTTTTGGGCTTAAAAAGGCGGGACGCAACTTGAATCGCTTCGTCCCCGGATATTCGAATCAGAGCGACGCCGCCCTTGCCGTAGGGCGTGGAGATTGCTGCGATGGTTCTCATACAAACAACTTTCCCTTTAAATTCAGTGATGCGAAGTTCCTTTGCCGGAGCGCTTCATACACGCCGACAGCGACGGAGTTGGAAAGATTCAGGCTGCGTAGATCGCCCAGCATCGGGATGCGCACGCAGCTTTCTTTGTTTTTGAAAAGAAGGTCTTCGGGCAGCCCCTTCGTTTCCTTTCCGAAAACCAAATAGACTTTTCCGTCGTAGGACACGTCGGTATAACAGATCGCGGCTTTGGTGGTGAAATAAAAGAATTTGCCGTCGTTGTTCTTCGCAAAGAAATCGTCAAGATTCTCATAATAGTGTATGTCAAGATACTGCCAGTAATCCAGCCCGGCTCTTTTTAAATGCTTATCGCTGATTTCAAAGCCGAACGGCTTGATTAAATGCAGCGAACTGCCGGTCGCGGCGCAGGTGCGCGCTATGTTTCCGGTGTTCTGCGGGATTTCCGGTTCGTGCAGAACGATGTTGATTTCGCTCAAAGGAATAGGACACCTCTTAATACTTTCTAAATCCTATTTATTATATCGCTTTATTGTTGCTTTTGCAATTATTTTTACAAAAAGAGGGTGATTTTTTTGTGAATGTGTGATATTATTATAAAGTTAAAAACCGATTACACTGCATTTTTATATATATTTCCGAAAAAGACGAAAGGAACGAAGGTTATGTCGCTATTTACCAAATTGTTCGGGACATACAGCGAAAGGCAACTGAAAAAAATAGAGCCCATCGCGCAGCAGATTGAGGCGCTTGCAGATAAATACGCCGCCATGAGCGACGAAATGCTCCGGGAGCAGACTGAAGTCTTAAAAAGAAGGCTGAAAGCGGGCGAAACGCTTGACGATATTCTTCCGGACGCGTTCGCGGTGGTGCGGGAAGCATCCACGCGCGTTTCCGGAAAAAGACACTTCTATGTGCAGCTCTTGGGCGGCATCGTGCTCCATCAGGGAAGAATCGCAGAAATGAAAACCGGTGAAGGAAAAACCCTCACCGCGACCCTTCCCGCCTATTTGAACGCGCTGACCGGCAAGGGTGTGCATATCGTTACCGTAAACGATTACCTCGCAAAGCGCGACAGCGAGTGGATGGGCAACATCTACCGCTTTTTGGGGCTGAGCGTAGGCCTGATTATCAACGGCCTTGACCCCGACCAGCGCAGAGCGGCTTACGCCGCCGACATCACGTACGGAACCAACAACGAGTTCGGTTTCGATTATCTGCGCGACAACATGGTCATCTATAAAGAACATCTTGTGCAGCGCGGGCATGAGTTCGCGATTGTCGACGAGGTGGACAGCATCCTTATCGACGAGGCGAGAACGCCGCTGATCATTTCCGGCCCCGGCGAGGAGAGCAGCGAGCTTTACAAAAAAGCCGACGATTTCGTGCGCAGGCTGAAGTGCTACCGCATCAAGGAGTTCGATTCGAAGCGGACGGACGAGGATATCGAAGAGGATTATATCGTTGACGAAAAGGCGAGAACCGCGGTTCTGACCGCAAACGGCGTAAAAAAGGCGGAAGAGTTTTTCCATGTCCAGAACCTCGGCGACTCGGAAAATATCGAGCTGATGCACTACATCAACAACGCGCTGCGCGCAAGAGGCATTATGCAGCGGGACGTTGACTATGTCGTTAAGGATGGAAAGGTAATCATCGTCGACGCCTTTACCGGAAGAATTATGCCCGGCAGACGCTATTCGAACGGCCTGCATCAGGCGATTGAGGCGAAAGAGGGCGTCCGGATCGAGCAGGAGAACAAGACGCAGGCTACCATTACCTTCCAGAACTATTTCCGCATGTATAAAAAGCTGTCCGGCATGACCGGTACCGCGCAGACCGAGGAAATGGAGTTCCGCGAGATTTACAACCTCGACGTCGTGGAAATCCCCACCAACAAGCCCATGATTCGAATCGACCACAACGACGTCGTTTACCGCAGCATAAAAGGCAAATACAAAGCGATCATCGAGCAGATTAAGGAATGCCACGAAAAGGGGCAGCCGGTGCTGGTCGGCACGGTTTCGATCGAGAAGAGCGAACTGTTGAGCAAAATGCTTGAAAAAGAGGGCATCAAGCACAATGTCCTGAACGCGAAAAACCATGAAAGAGAAGCCGAAATCATCGCGCAGGCGGGCAAGCTCGGCGCGGTAACCATTTCGACCAACATGGCGGGACGCGGTACCGATATCATGCTGGGCGGAAACAGCGAGTTCCTCGCCAAAACGCAGATGAAAAAAGAGGGTTTTGACGATTATCTGATTTACGAAGCGATGAACTTCGGCACGACCGACGACGAGCAGATCGCCGCCGCGCGGGCGCGTTTCCGCGAACTGAAGGCGATGTACGATGAAGAAGTAGAGAAAGAAGCCAAGCTGGTCCGCGAGGCGGGCGGTCTGTTTATCATCGGCACCGAGCGCCATGAGAGCAGGCGTATCGACAACCAGCTGCGCGGACGCGCCGGCAGACAGGGCGACCCCGGCGAGAGCAGGTTCTTTATCTCGCTGGAAGACGACCTGATGCGCCTGTTCGGTTCGGACAAGGTGCTCGGACTTGTGGATTCGCTGAATATGCCCGAGGACCAGCCCATTGATTCGAAGTATCTTTCGAACTCCATCGAAAGGGCGCAGAAGCGCATTGAAGGTCAGAACTTTGAGCGCAGAAAGCATGTCCTTGAATACGACGATGTCATGAACCGGCAGCGCGAGCTGATTTACAAGCAGCGCAGAGAGGTTCTGGACGGCACCGATTTGAAGGATAAAATCTGGAAAATGGTCGCAGAATACATCGAGAGCGTCGTTTACGCCTACACGCAGGGCGACGTTCCCGACGAGTGGAATTTTGAGGGCATCCGCAGCGAACTGGGCGGAATCCTGTGCGGCAAGGACGATTTCCATTATTCGCAGGAGGAAATCGGCACCGTCACCCGCGAGTCTATTATCGAAATGCTGACCGAGCGCGCGGAGAAGCGGTATGCCGCTCAGGAAGAGCTGTTCACGCCCGAAGTGTTCAGAGAAGTAGAGAGAGCGATTCTCTTGCGGTCTGTCGACAGAAAATGGGTCGATCATATCGACGCGATGTATGATCTGGAGGAAAGCATTGGTCTGAACGCCTACGCGCAGCGCAACCCGATTCAGGAGTACAAGATACAGGGCGGCGCGATGTTCGACGAGATGGTTTCCGCAATCCGCGAGGAAACGGTGCGGCTGATTCTTACGGTTGTTCCGAGAAAGAAGATTCAGCGCGAGCAGGTTCTTTCGGGCGAAGCTACCATGAAGAGCGAGGGCGGAACCGTAAAGCCCACGCCGACGCGCAAGACGGCCAAAGTCGGACCGAACGACCCCTGCCCCTGCGGAAGCGGCAAGAAATACAAGAAGTGCTGCGGCTCGCCGGCAGCAGGCGACCCGTCAAACAAATAGCTTTCGATACGGCGCGCCGGCAAACAGGGTACGGCTTTCTGCGGGCAGAAAAGCAGGATATGGATGGAAGATAAAGGAATAGAACAGTATGGGATTTGGTATTGCCACAATTGGATACGGATTTCTGCGGGCAGAAAAGCAGAAAAACGATGGAAGATAAAGGAATAGAACAATATGGGTTTTGGAATAGCAACTATTGGATATGGTTTTCTGCGAGCAGAAAAGCAGGATATGGATGGAAGATAAAGGAATAGAACAATATGGGTTTTGGAATAGCAACTATTGGATATGGTTTTCTGCTTACCTACGAAGCAGGCGGGGGCGTTGTCGCAAGCATATTGCTTGCCTACGGCTTCTATCTTGCTTCGCGGTTTCACAAGCGCTTTCTTGCCGCGGCGTTTTCGGCGCTCGCGATGTTCCCGCATTCCCTGTTTATCCTGCTGGACGTTCTGCAGGTTCTTGAACTGAAAGAGAATACCCTGTTCCACAGCATCAGCTACACGATCTTTATTCTTGCCTGGCTGTCCATGTCGTTTCATTACCTGATGGCGGTCAAAGACATCGCGGTCGAAAACAACAGCAAAAAGCTGGAGAACAAAGCCATGAACCGAATGTATATCACCGCGGTTTTCCTTTTGGGCGCGCTTTCTATCCTGATCTTTCGAGAGGTTGCGCCGGCGCCGCTGGCCGGCATGCTGTATGCTTTGCAGTATCTCGTAATCGTACTGAATTTTCTGTTTCTGCATACCTGCTTTATTCAGATAACCTCAGAGAAGCAGTATGAGAAAGACAAGCAGCTGCTTGCCGAGGAGGACAAAAAACTGCTTGAGAAGCGCAAAAAATGGAAAAAATAGAATACCGACAGCGTTATTTGAAGGAAAGGAGTGGCAGCATTGACGGAAATCAGGTTTTACGACCGCAGCTATTATAAGCTGGCCGCAGGAATGTTTTTCCTGTTCAATCCGCTTTTAAACATACTCGACGTATTCCCGGACGTGATCGGGTATCTGCTCATTTTTTCCGGCTTAAAAGAGCTTTCGCAGATCGACGGGCGGCTGGAGTACGCGCGGAAAAGGGTTCAATACCTGATCTTCATCAGCGGGTTCAAGCTCGCGCTCACGCCTGCTATTTTTTCAAGCGGCGAGGACACCGACCGGCTGCTTGCCGTTTTCTGTTTCGGTTTGGCGGAAATCATACTGCTCCTTTTCTTCACACAGGAGTTTTTCGAGGGCATTTCCTATCTTGCGGAAAGAAACAAGGGCGACAAAACCGCCGCCGCGGTTCCTAACGCGAAGTTTTTGTCGGTTTTGTTCTTTATAACAAAGATCGCGCTCAACATCGCGCCGGAGCTTTATGCGCTCATAGAGGCAAAAGAGGTTGTGGACGTCAGCGAATTTGACTATTATGAAAACCTGATGAGCTCAAAGCCGATTGTGCAGGCGCTTTGCATTTTCGCAGTCCTGATTCTCGGAATCTTCTGGTATGTCAGCGTTGTAAATATGCTGCGCGCCGCGAAAAAAGAAGAGGAGTTCAAGGAAAAACTTCAGGAACACTATCAAACCGATTTTCTCGCATATCCCGAAAAACAGAATTTCATAGACTTAAAATACGGGCTATATATCGCGATGGCGGGGCTGATTTTCTTTTTTGACATATCCGTCGACAACGTCAAGGTGTTCCCGTGGGCGGTTGCGGTTCTGCTGATTTATATAGCCTCGTGCAAAATGAAGTTCGGCGCCTTCAGAATGACCCGCCGGTGTTTCCCGGCCGTGTTTATCGTTCAGCTTTTGGTAGAAGCGTATATGTACATTTTTTATGAAACCGACGTTTCGTTTTTATTCCAGCTTTCTTATCAGACCATTACGGTTAACTCGATTGTCGCGATTGTAAAATCGCTGACGGCGCTGTATTTTGTCGGTGTTTTCCTTGCCGAGCTTCAGAAGCATTATTATCTGCTGGCGGGGGATCAACCGCCTACTTTCGACCTGACAAAAATCATCTTCGTCGCGTCCGTCTGTGTCAAAACTTTGCAGATAAGCCTGCCGATCACGTTTGCCGCTATGAATGGCATATACATTACGCTGTTTATCGTGTGGCTGATTTTGTGCGGAAAGAATATGATATATATGATTGATGATTACGCAAAAGCGGTAAGACTTTTATAAAATCCGAAAGGTTTTGGGAAAAATATGTGCGGTTTTGTTTGTATATACAAAAAATCAGGCATCACGAGCGAGGACAGAGCGGCTGCAAAGGAGATGTCCCATACCATCCGGCACAGAGGACCGGATTTGAACAGAACATATGAGAACGAGAAGCTGATTTTCGCATTCCGCCGCCTGTCGATTATCGACTTAGAGGGCGGCGCGCAGCCCTTTGTCAGCGAAGACGGGCGGTATTCCTGCGTTTACAACGGCGAGGTCTATAATTACCTGGAGCTGAAAAAAGAGCTCGAGCAGAAAGGGGAAACTTTCCGGACCAACTCCGAGGTCGAGGTCATGGTCAAACTGTACGCGCTGTACGGCGCCGACTTTATCAGCAGGCTGCGCGGCATGTTTGCGTTTTTAATTTACGACAGGGAAAAAGACGTTTTGATGTGCGGCCGCGACCCGTTCGGAATCAAACCGCTCTACTACCGTATCGACGGAAACGGAATTGTTCTGTGCAGCGAGATGAAAGGCTTTTTCTTCGCGCCCGGCTATAAGGGTTTCGGCGTCGACAAAAGACTGCTGCAGCACTATATGACCTTCCAGTATGTGTCTGAGCCGGACACCATCAGCGGCGACATCTTCATCGTGCCGAAGGGAAGCTATATGCTCTACGACGGCAAAGAGGACGGAAAGGTCAGCGTCATATCCTACTACAAGCCGGTGTTCTCGGCGAACAGGACCGCGACATACGAAAGCAAAAAGAAAAAACTGCGCGAAGCGATCGAGAGCTCGGTTCAGTACCATATGCTCTCCGACGTTCCGGTCGGTTCTTTCCTTTCCAGCGGCGTTGACAGCGCGATTATCACGGCGATCGCTTCCAAAATTTCGCCCGGCATCAAAGCGTTTACCATCGGCTTTGACGTGAAGGGCTATTCGGAGCTGGAGGACGCCGCCGCGATTTCGGCGCACCTCGACATCGACCATGTCAAACTGAAGTGCACGCTCAAGGATTTCACCGATCATTACGAGGACGTCATCTACCACCTCGATTCGCCGATGGCGGACCCGTCCGTCGTGGCGATATACTTAATCAGCCGCGAAGCGGCAAAGCATGTCAAGGTTATTCTGTCCGGAGAGGGCAGCGACGAGCTGTTCGGCGGCTACCGCCAGTATATGACCACGCTTTCCAGCGCAAAGCTCGCGAAACTGCCGTCTCCCGTGAAAGCGGTGCTGCGCGCCTACGCGAACATTCTGCCCGAGCAGGTAAAGGGCAAAGGCTTTCTCATCCGCGGCTGCACGCCGCTGGAGGAGCGCTACGTTGGCAACGCGTTTGTATTCTCGGAAAAACTGAAAAAGAAGGTCCTGAAAACCTACAACGGCAGTATCTCGTTTACCGAGCGCACCAAAGACATTTACGCGCAGGCGGGCGACTATACGATGCTCCAGAAAATGCAGCACTGCGACTTATACACCTGGCTGCCCAGCGATATCCTTGTCAAGGGCGACCGGCTCTCGATGGCGCATTCGCTGGAAGCAAGGGTGCCCTATCTCGACAAGGAAGTGTTCAAGGCGGCTCGGGAGCTGGCGGACGAAGACAAGCTGAAAAACGGCACGACGAAATATATTCTCAGAGACGCTTTCGCCGACCTGCTAAACAAAGAAACGGTTGTGCGCCCCAAACTGGGCTATCCGGTTCCGGTGCGCGCCTGGCTGAAGGATGAGCTGTACGACTGGGCGGCGAACATCATCAAGAACAGCACCGCGACCGAATATATCGACAGCGCCGAAGCGCTCAAACTGCTCGAGCTGCACAGAACCGGCAAGGGCGATTACTACCGCCATATCTGGCTGATTCTGACCTTTATCACCTGGTACAGGTTGTATGTAACCGACGCGGAGAACACTAAGAAGCGCATCCTTGCAGGAAAACTGTAAAAGAGTAAACTGGAGAAAAAACTTCAAAATCCGCATATACGCAGAAAAATCCGGCATTTTTTAAATGCCGGATGCTTTTTTTATTGCGCGGTTGCTTCTGCGGCTTCGGTTTGAACGATGCCGTTTTTCGATTCGACTTTTGGGTCGGGATTAGTATTTAGTTTTCGGTCCGGATTACGGTCAGTCTGCCGGATTTCAACACTTCGACAAAGGTTTTCGCGTCTTTGATTCGGATATCGGTCATAATGCCGCTTCGTCCGACGTCCTCAACCTGATGGAAGTCGGAGCCGCCGGACATGAGCAAGTTGCTTTCCTGAGCGAACCTGAGCGCCAGATCGTTGCGCGAGTCGTGTCTGGGATTGCCGTTGAAAACCTCGACGCCGTCCAGAAAAAGCGGGTTCTCCGCCGTAACGTACGACCGGAACGGGTGCGCCTGAAACAGCAAAAGATTGTGTTTTTTTGCGAACGCGCTCAACTCTTCCGGCGCGTATGCGTACAGGCGCGGATAATCGTATAGGATTTCTTCGCTCAGTCCGAAAAGCAGGTAATCGTTGCTGGTGCCGTCGATAAGCACTTCCGCGCCCAAAAGGACGTCCATTCCGTGTCTGTCGCCGTATTCTTTTGCGCTGCGGTAGCCTTCGAGGTATCTGTCGACGGCTTCCTTCCAGTCGGTTTTGCGAAAGGATTCAAAAAGCCATTTGGTGTAATGGTCGGTAATGCAGATTCCGCTGTATCCTGCTTCCTTGTAAAGACGAACGGTTTCCGCCGCGCTGATTTTACCGCACGGGCTGGTTTCCGCGGTGTGAACATGCGTGTCAAACTTGTACATTTTGCATTCCTTTATTTGATAGAGATTTTTTACAGTAATATATCGCGATTTGAGCGTTAAATCAATAGGGATTCTATAAAAATTAAGAGAAATGTTAAAATTGTTGACCTGTATTATAGAATATGGTACAATGAAACGGATGTTTTATAGGCAGGCGAAGGATAACAAAATGGAAGGCAGTAATGCGACGCTGTTATAAAAATATGCGCTGTAATAAAGGAGTTTCAATATGAAATACGTATTGATCGGCTGCGGACGAATCGCGCCAAACCATATTCGCGCGGCATTGGAGAACAGGCTCGATATTGCCGCGGTCTGCGATATTTTGCCGGAAAACATGGTAGGGTTGCTTCGCGAATTTAACCTGCAAAACCAAAACATAAAGCGTTATACCGACTATAAAAAAATGATTGACGAAGTCCGGCCGCAGGTCGCCGCGGTCGCGACGGAGAGCTGGCAGCACGCCGAGATGGCTTTGTACTGCATCGACCGGGGAATTCATGTCATCATCGAAAAGCCCATGGCGATGAACATGAAGGACGCGGACGAAATCATCCGCCGCTCGGCGGAAAAGGGCGTCAAGGTCTGCGTCAGCCATCAGAACCGATTCAATCAGGCGATTCAAAAGACGAGAAAGGCGTTGGAAGCCGGACATTTCGGCAGACTCTCGCACGGCGCCGTCAACGTGCGCTGGTACCGCGACAAAGCGTACTACGACCAGGCGGAATGGCGCGGCAAGTGGGCGAAGGACGGCGGCACGCTGATGAACCAGTGCATACACGGCATTGACCTTCTGCGCTGGATGTTCGGCGACGAAGTGGACGAGGTTTACGGCGCGACAAGAAGGCAGTTCCACGACTATATCGAAGGCGAAGACCTCGGCATGGCCATAGTAAAGTTCAAAAACGGCGCGGTCGCTACCATTGAGGGCACGGTGAACACCTATCAGCAGAACCTTGAGGAAACATTGTTTATATCCGGCGAAAAGGGCACGGTGAAAATCGGCGGACCGTGCGTCAACACCATCGAAGTTTGGGATTTTGCCGACGCTATTGAAAACAACAAGGGTTTTGTGGAACCGACCGAGAACATATACGGAAACGGGCACGTAAGTCTGTACGCCGACTTTATCGACACGGTTCAAAACAACCGCAAACCGTATGTGGACGCGGTCGCGGGCAGGAACGCGCTTGAGATGGTGCTTGCGATTTACAAAAGTCAGAAGGAAGGAAAGCCGGTCAAGCTTCCGCTGACCGATTTCGGAAGCGAAGATATGTCGGGCGAGTTCGATGAATGATTTTTTGCGCACGAGAGCGCAAGGCAAAAAGGCCGGGTCTACGATTGCGGCGCTCGGCGACGGTTTGCCCTGCCCGGTGTGCGGCAGAAAGTATAAAAAAGCATAAAACCGGACTGGTTGAATTATCATAAAAAATCGGGATGAATCAAGAAGATTCGATCTTCCCGCAGATTACGACAAAATAATACCGATAGCGAAGAAGTATAATTGATATGTCCTTGAGAGAAGCGCTTTGCATCGGTGCCGCTTTTAAGTACTGCGCAGTCCCCGAAGGCGGCATTCCGGTTTCGGAAAACGCCGCAAATGCGTTTAAAGTATTCCTTTACACCCTATATGGACTATGATATAATCAAATCAATAAGCGATGTAATAAAAAATATAAAGGGACGATCATATGTTGGATATTTTTAAGGGCAAGACGTTATTGATTACCGGCGGAACGGGTTCGTTCGGAAACGCGGTGCTGAACCGCTTTTTGAAAACCGACATCGGCGAGATTCGCATATTCTCCAGAGACGAGAAAAAACAGGACGATATGCGCCATCAGTATCAGAGCGACAAGATTAAATTTTATATCGGAGACGTGCGCGATCTTTCGAGCGTCAAGAACGCAATGTACGGCGTCGATTATATTTTCCACGCCGCGGCGCTCAAGCAGGTTCCCTCCTGCGAGTTTTTCCCGCTGGAAGCGGTCAAAACCAATGTGCTCGGCACCGACAACGTGCTTACCGCCGCGATCGAAGCGGGGGTAAGGAAGGTAATCTGCCTATCGACGGACAAGGCGGCTTATCCTGTAAATGCGATGGGCACTTCCAAAGCGATGATGGAAAAGGTAATCGTCGCGAAATCAAGAACGGTCTCGCCCGACAGGACGACCATCTGCTGCACAAGATACGGAAACGTTATGTGTTCGCGCGGAAGCGTTATTCCGCTTTTTATTGAGCAGATAAAGGCCGGCAAGCCGCTTACGGTGACCGACCCCAACATGACACGCTTTATCATGAGCTTAGACGAAGCGATTGATCTGGTTTTGTACGCGTTTAACAATGCCGAAAGCGGCGACATTATGGTTCAGAAAGCGCCTGCCTGCACGATCGGCGATCTGGCGCAGGCTGTTAAGGAGCTGTTCCACGCGGACAACGAAATCAAAATCATCGGCATCCGCCACGGTGAAAAAATGTACGAAACCCTGCTGACCAACGAGGAGTGCGCGCGCGCGATTGACTTGGGCAACTTCTACCGTGTGCCTTCGGACAAGCGTGATTTAAACTATGAAAAATACTTCACGCAGGGCGACCAGAAGCGCAGCAGACTTACGGAGTTTAACTCGAACAACACCGTTCGATTAAACGTCGAGCAGGTCAAGCAGAAACTTTTGTCGCTGCAATATATCAGAGACGAAATCGCGGCATGGGAGAACAAATAAAAAATGAAAATACTCGTAACCGGCGCGAAGGGCTTTATCGGAAAAAACTTAATCGCAGGTCTGAAAAACAGAAAATACGTCGAAATTTTTGAATACGATTTGGACACCGACCCGGCGCTTCTGGACACATACTGCGCGCAGGCGGATTTTGTGTTCCATCTCGCGGGGGTCAACCGTCCGAAGGATACTTCGGAATATATGGCCGGGAACTTCGGGTTTACGTCGGAACTGCTGGACAAGCTGGTCAAGCACAGCAACAAATGCCCGGTGATGCTGTCCTCCTCGACACAGGCGGCGCTGGACAACCCCTACGGCCAAAGCAAAAAGGCGGGGGAAGATTTGCTGTTTGAATACGGAAGGAAAAACGGCGTCGCGGTATATGTCTATCGTTTTCCGAATGTATTCGGAAAATGGTGCAGGCCGAACTACAACAGCGCGGTCGCGACCTTCTGCCACAATATCGCGCGCGGTCTGCCGATTACGATTAGCGACCGGAACAACCGATTAAATCTGGTTTACATAGACGACGTCGTAGAAGAGCTGGTGCGGGCGTTGAACGGCAAGCCGAGCATGACCGAAGATGGATTCTGCTACGTACCGGTTGTGCACAGCGCGACGCTCGGCGAGATTGTCGACCTGCTTTATTCCTTCAAAGCATCCCGCGAGCAGCTCGGCGTTCCGAATATGGCGGACGAGTTTACAAAGAAGTTATACGCGACATACCTTTCCTATTTGCCGACCGATCAGTTCTCCTATGCATTGAAAACCAACGTTGACAACCGGGGCAGCTTTACCGAAATTATCCGCACCGCCGACAGAGGGCAGTTCTCGGTCAACATCGCCAAACCCGGCGTTACCAAAGGCAACCACTGGCACAACACCAAGAACGAAAAATTCCTTGTCGTCAGCGGTAAGGGCGTCATCCGGTTCCGCAGAATAGACAGCGACGAGGTCGTCGAATACTATGTCAGCGGCGAAAAGCTGGAAGTAGTGGATATTCCGACCGGATACACGCACAATATTCAGAACATCGGCGACACCGACCTTGTCACGTTTATGTGGGCGAGCGAGCCGTTCGACCCGAACAATCCGGATACTTACTATTTAGAGGTGTAGGGAATGCGTAAACTGAAGCTAATGACCATCATCGGGACAAGGCCGGAGATTATACGGCTGTCTGAGGTTATCAAAAAGTGCGATAAATATTTTGAGCATATTCTCGTACATACCGGGCAGAACTACGATTATACGCTGAACCAGATTTTCTTTGAGGATTTAGGGCTGCGGCAGCCGGATTATTATTTGGACGCCGTGGGCGCGGATCTCGGCGAAACCATCGGCAACATCATCGCGAAAAGTTACAAACTGATGGTGGAAACCAAACCAGACGCTTTGCTGATTTTGGGCGACACGAACTCCGCCTTGTCGGCGATTTCGGCAAAAAGGCTAAAAATCCCGATATTCCATATGGAAGCGGGCAACCGCTGCTTTGACGAGAACCTGCCGGAGGAAACCAACCGCCGCATCGTCGATCATATCGCGGACGTAAACCTCTGTTACAGCGAGCACGCGCGGCGCTACCTCAACGCCGAGGGAAGGCCAAAGGAGCGTACTTATGTGACCGGTTCGCCGATGCCGGAGGTGCTGACCGCGAACCTTGAAAAGATTAAAAACAGTAAAATTTTAGAGGCATTGGGGCTTGAAAAAGGAAGATACATTCTTCTCTCCGCGCACCGCGAGGAGAACATCGACAACGAGCAAAATTTCTTCGCGCTGATGAACGCGGTCAACGCGCTTGCGGAGAAATACGATATGCCGGTCATCTACTCGACCCATCCGCGCAGCGAGAAGTTTATCAAACAGAGAGGGTTCAAATTCCATCCGAACGTACGGAGTTTAAAGCCTTTCGGGTTCTCCGACTACAATAAACTGCAGCTGAACGCCTTCTGCGTCGTCTCCGACAGCGGAACATTGCCGGAGGAAAGCTCATACTTCCGCGCCTTTCCGGCGGTCTGCATCCGTACGAGCACCGAGCGTCCGGAAGCGATCGACAAGGGCAACTTCATCATCGGCTGCATCACCACCGAGCAGGTGCTTCAGGCTGTCGAACTGGCGGTGGAAATGCAGAAGAACGGCGATATCGGCGTCCAAGTGCCGGACTACACGGACGAAAACGTCAGCACAAAGGTTGTAAAGATTATCCAGAGCTATACCGGAATCGTCAACCATATGGTCTGGCGGAAGTTTTAATAAAGAAAACCGCTTTTATACCAAGTCGGTATAGAAGCGGTCGTTTATTTTTCAATGTGAAAAGCCTAATCTCAATTTGCATTGTCGGACGGTTTATACTTTGCGATTTTGTAGGTGACATAACCGCCGGAGAGGTTATACAAGTTGGTAAATCCCATGCCCTTCAGAATCATCAGCGCGGTGTGCGCGCGCACGCCGACCTGGCAGTAAACATAAATCGGCATCTCTTTGGGCAGGTTTAGTTCATGAATACGCCTGCGGATTTGGTTCAGCGGAACGTTGCGGGCGCCCTCGATGTGACCGGCTGAAAATTCATATTCCGTGCGGACGTCAAGGAGCAGTCCGCCTTTTTTTACGACGTCGTCGATCTCGTAATACTGCGCGAATTTATAATCGCCGGCAAGCGCGTTGACCGCGACGTAGCCGAGGATGTTGACCGGGTCCTTCGCGGAAGAATAGGGCGGGGCGTAGCAGAACTCAAGGTCGGGCAGGTCATAGACGGAGCCGCCCAGCTTCATGACGGTAGACAAAACGTCCATCCTTTTCTCGGTCCCCGCTCTGCCGACGGCCTGCGCGCCGAGGATTTTCCCGTCCGTCGGAGAAAACAGCAGTTTAAACGATATATCGGCCGCGCCGGGATAATAGGTCGCGTGGTTTGCCCGGTGCACGTGGATGGCAAGGTAGGGAATATTTTTCGCCTTCAGCTGCGCTTCGCTGTTGCCGGCCGCGGCGGCGGTCAGGTCGAACACCTTGACGACCGAAGTCCCCAGCGCGCCTTTATAGGTTGCCGCTCTGCCGCTGATGCGGTCCGCGACGATGTGCGCCTGCCGGTTGGCATGCCACGCGAGCGGAATCGCCGTTTTGCTTCCGTCTATTAAGTCGGTTACCGCTATCGCGTCGCCGATGGCGTAAATCTCTTCGACGGTTTTTCCGGTTTCGGCGTCGAGGGTTTGAAAATGATGGTTTGTCAGAATATGCCCTTTCGGTCCGAGCGCGAGCGACGCGGATTTGGCAAGCGTGTTCTCGGGCGAGACGCCGATCGCGAGGACGGCCATATTGCAGGAAAGCGTTCTTCCGCTTTCTAAACAGACCGTTCTGCCTTTATCCTGAAACGCCGCGATGCCGTCGCCCAGAATCAGGTCGACGCCGTGTCTGTTCAACTCCCTGTGCAAAAACTGCGCCATCTCGAAGTCCAGCGGACGAATCACCTGCGGCAGTTTTTCGACAATCGTAACCTTGATGCCGAGCCGGCAAAGGTTTTCCGCCATTTCGAGCCCGATAAAGCCGCCGCCCGCCACGACCGCGGTTTTGGGCTTTTTCTCGGTCACAAACGCTTTGATTGCGTCCGTGTCGGCGATGTTTCGGAGCGTAAACAGGTTTTCGGCCGCATCGATGCCCGGCAGCGCCGGCTTTATGGGCTTTGCGCCGGGGGAGAGAATCAGAACGTCGTAGGTTTCGTCGTATTCGGTATTCTTAACCCGGTCACGGACGCGGACCGTCCTGTTGTTCCGGTCGACGGAAAGCACCTCCGAGAAGACGCGGATATCCAGCTTAAAGCGGACCGACATTTCTTTTGCGGTTTGCACCAGCAGATCGTCGCGGTCGGGTATGACGCCGCCGATGTAATAGGGCAGTCCGCAGTTCGCGAACGAGATGTACTCGTCCCGTTCGAACAGAATAATCTGAGCGTCCTCGTTCAAGCGTCTTAACCTTGTCGCGGCGGTCGCTCCGCCCGCGACGCCGCCTATGATAATGATTTTCTTTTTCAACGGAACATCCCTGCCTTTTCATTTTGATCGAAAAACAAGCAAAGTGGTTTTCGGGACAGAAAACCGCTTTTTTATAGTTATCCAAGCGCTACATCCAAAATCATCATCAAAGCGAAGCCAAACGCGACGCCGATGGTGCCGAAGTTGGAGTGGTCGCCCGCCTGCGCCTCGGGAATCAGTTCTTCCACGACGACATAAATCATCGCGCCGGCGGCAAACGCCAGTATGTACGGCAGCACCGGAATAATCAGCGAGGTCAGCAGGATGGTCAAAACCGCGCCGACCGGCTCGACGATTCCGGACAATGCGCCGTACGAAAAAGCTCTTCGCTTTGAAATGCCGTTTCCGACAAGCGGCATCGAGATAATCGCGCCTTCGGGAAAATTCTGTATCGCGATACCAATGGAGAGCGCGAACGCGCCTGCGGCGGAAATGCCCGCGTTTTCGGCAAGCATGCCGGCAAAAAGGACGCCGACCGCCATTCCCTCGGGGATGTTGTGGAGGGTCACCGCAAGCACCAGCATGGTATTTTTGCCCAGCTTTGATTTCGCGCCTTCCGGTTTATCGGTATCCATGTGCAGGTGCGGAATGACGCTGTCAAGAAACAGCAAAAACCCCATGCCCAAAAGAAAACCGACCGTCGCGGGGATCCACGCGGCGCTGCCCTGTTCCTCCGCCATATCGATCGCGGGAATCAGCAGCGACCAGACCGACGCGGCAATCATCACGCCGGACGCGAATCCGAGCAGGGTTTTCTGCAGAAGCGGTTTCATCTCGTTTTTCAAGAAGAACACCATACCCGCGCCGAGCGCGGTTCCTACGAACGGAATGATTACGCCGATGAATATTTTTAACGTGTCGCTCATAGATGCCTCTAATTCTTTATCTGCAAATGCAGTTTTTTAATCGCGTTGAAGGTTTCTTCGCTGATGACATGCTCAATCTTGCAGGCGTCCTCTGCGGCGACTTCCGCGCTGACGCCGAGCTGTTTGAAGAATTCGGTCAGCAGGGTGTGGCGTTCGTACGTTCTCTCTGCAGCTTCTCTGCCTTTTTCGGTAAGACTTAAAAAGCCGTTTTTATCCGTAACCACAAAACCGCCGTCCTTTAAAAGCCCGATCGCGCGGCTGACGCTCGGTTTTGAGTAACCCATATACTCGCTGACATCGATTGCCCGGACAGACGGGTTTTTCTTTAAAAGAATCAGTATGGTTTCGAGATACATTTCTCCAGATTCCTGAAGCTGCATGGAAATACCGCCTTTCCTTATCATCAATAAATCAAGTACATCATACCATAAAAATATCAATAATTCAAGGTTCGGCGTGCTGTCAATTCTCTTTCCGGCGCGCAGCATTGTATAACCTGCCCAATTGGTTAGCATACGCTAACCGCTTTTTCTTGTAAAACGCCAAAATTAAAGGCCGGTTCTTGACAAAGCGTGGAAAATATCCTATTATGGTATCAGTTAGCGGAAGCTAACTATTTTCAAACGCTTCGGTTAGCCTTTGCTAACCGAAAATATCGAAAGGTTGAGGGATATGCCGTTAACATACGCAGTTGTTGGCGAAGAGAACAGGATAAAAAAGATCGGCGGAAAGCCCGAGGTTAAGAAGCATCTGGAGAACTTGGGCTTTGTGCCGGGCAGTTCGGTAAAAGTGGTTTCCGCCATCGGCGGCAATCTCATTGTGAACATCAAAGAAGCGAGAGTGGCGATCAGCCGCGAACTGGCTTCGAAAATCATTATTTAGTTATAAAGGAGAAGCATGGATGAAAACCCTTCGGCAGGCTAAAATCGGCGAAACGCTCAAGGTTGTCAAACTCCACGGCGAGGGCGCGGTCAAGCGCCGGATTATGGACATGGGAATTACAAAAGGGGTCGATGTCTTTGTCCGCAGAGTGGCGCCGCTCGGAGACCCGATTGAAGTGAACGTGCGCGGCTACGAGCTTTCGATTCGGAAAGCGGACGCGGAAATGATTGAGGTAATATAGGGGAAACCCCTTCTTTTTTATCATCTTGAGTTAGCATAAGCTAACCGTATTCAGAGAGGACGGATTATGAGTTTAAAGATAGCGCTTGCAGGCAACCCGAACAGCGGGAAAACCACCTTGTTCAACGCTTTGACCGGCTCCAACCAATTTGTCGGGAACTGGCCCGGCGTTACGGTGGAAAAAAAGGAAGGCAGACTGAAGAAGCACGACGACGTCGTGATCGTCGACCTTCCCGGCATTTACTCCCTTTCGCCCTACACGCTTGAAGAGGTAGTGGCGCGTAACTTTTTGATTCATGAGCGCCCCGACGCGATTTTGAATATCGTGGACGGCACCAATCTTGAGCGCAACCTGTATCTGACAACCCAGCTGACAGAGCTTGGGATACCGGTTGTGGTGGCCGTTAATATGATGGACGTTGTCCGGAAAAACGGCGACCATATCGACACGGCGGAATTGTCCCGCCGGTTGGGCTGCAAAGTGGTCGAAATCTCGGCGCTAAAGGGTTTCGGTATACTGGAAGCGGCGGAAGCGGCGGTTGAAGCGGCGAAATCGGAAAAAACGGTTCCGGCGCACAGCTTCAGCGGCGTCGTCGAACACGCGCTGGCGCACATTGAGGAAGCCGCGCTGCACGATATGCCCACCGAACAGCAGCGCTGGTACGCGATCAAGATTTTCGAGCGCGACGCGAAAGTTTTGGAACAGCTCAATCTGCGTCCGGAGATTCTTGACCATATCGAGCAGGACATTCAGGCCGCCGAAAGCGAGCTGGACGACGACGCGGAGAGCATTATCACCAACGAACGTTATACATATATCGCGTCGGTTCTGAAGAATTGCTACAAAAAGAAAAACGCGGGCAAGCTGACTGTTTCGGACAAAATCGACCGGGTTGTCACCAACCGCTGGCTGGCGCTTCCGATCTTCGCTGTCGTCATGTTTGTCGTTTACTTTGTTTCGGTCACGACCGTCGGCGGATGGGCGACCGACTGGGCGAACGACGGCGTGTTCGGCGACGGCTGGCATCTGTTCGGAATCGGTTCTTCGGAGTATGCGGAAGCGGCGGAAGCCTATGTAAAACCGGGCGCCGTTCAAAGAGCGTTCCTTGAAGCGGCGGAAGAAGCGGGCGCGATTGACGAAGAAAATTCTACAGACGGCGCGGTTGTTCTGATTGAATCGATCGCTGCCGGCATAAAGACCACCGCGCATATCTACGACGACGCGGGAAACATCGTCGAGTCTGTTCCGGTGGATTACGACGTTTATCGCTCCGTCGCGGACATCGAAGAACCCGACCCCGCCGATTACGGGGTTTGGGTGCCCGGCGTGCCGGTGATCGTGGGCAACTGGCTGGAAAGCATAGACGTCGCCGACTGGCTGCGGGGGCTCATCCTTGACGGCATGGTCGCCGGCGTCGGCGCGGTGCTGGGGTTTGTGCCGCAGATGCTGGTATTGTTCCTGTTCCTCGCGTTTTTGGAAGCCTGCGGCTATATGGCGCGCATCGCGTTCGTCATGGACAGGATTTTCCGCAAGTTCGGTTTGTCCGGCAAGTCCTTTATTCCGATTCTAATCGGCACCGGCTGCGGCGTGCCCGGCATTATGGCTTCGCGCACGATTGAGAACGACCGCGACCGGAGAATGACGATTATGACCACCACGTTTATGCCCTGCGGCGCGAAACTGCCGATTATTGCGCTGATCGCCGGCGCTTTGTTCGGCGGAGCCTGGTGGGTCGCGCCCAGCGCGTACTTTGTCGGCGTCGCCGCGATTATCGTCTCCGGCATAATTCTGAAGAAAATTAGAATGTTCGCCGGCGAACCCGCTCCGTTTGTCATGGAACTGCCCGCGTACCGCCTGCCGACGGTCAAGAACGTTCTACGCTCGATGTGGGAGCGCGGCTGGTCGTTCGTGAAAAAAGCGGGCACGGTTATCCTGATGGCGACGGTGCTTGTCTGGTTTACCTCCAGCTTCGGCTGGTCGGACGGCTCGTTCGGCATGGTGGAGATGGACGAGAGCATTCTTGCCGCGTTCGGTTCCGCGATCGCGTGGATTTTCGCGCCGCTCGGCTGGGGACATTGGCAGGGCGCGGTGGCTTCCTTGACCGGATTGATCGCGAAGGAAAACGTGGTCGGAACCTTCGGGGTTCTGTTCGGCAGCTTCGAGGAGGTTGCCGAGAACGGCTGGCAGATTTGGGCGAATATGCGCGAAGTGTTCACGCCGCTTGCCGCTTACTCGTTTTTGGTGTTCAATCTCCTGTGCGCGCCCTGCTTCGCGGCGATGGGCGCAATCAAACGCGAGATGAACAGCGCGAAGTGGACCTTCTTCGCGATCGGGTATCAGTGCGTGTTCGCGTACGCGGCCTCTCTGGTTATCTATCAGTTCGGTCTGCTGTTCAGCGGCGCGGGCAATGTTGCAGGCGCTGCGGCGGCGTTGGCGGTGGCTGCGTTCATGCTGTATATGCTGTTCAGGCCGTATAAGGAACCGGCGGTTTTGAAAGCGAAAGTAAAAGTATAGGCAATATAATATAAAACTTTATATTATATTGTTAGTAAGGAGGAATCAACATGCTGGCATGGGTCTCGGAGAATCTTTCCACGATAATCGTTTGCGCCATCCTCGCCGCTGTCTTTGCGGGCGTTATCCGCACCATGATAAAAAACAAAAAGAAAGGCAAGTCCGCCTGCGGCTGCGGATGCTCGAGCTGCCCGATGAGCGGAAGCTGTAACGATAAACAAGAATAGACAATGCGATAAAGAAACGCTGCGGCAACCTGCCGCGGCGTTCTTTTTTTCGTTTGTTTTATGAAGAAAAATGGATTTTTGTGAATAATGATGGTTTTATTTGTGAAATTATTGATATTTATTGCTATTATTGCTATTGCATAAATATAAGTTTTCGTATATAATTATACAAATTTTGCTTTTAAGGAGATGCGTAAATGAGTTCGAAAGTGCAGAATCGATGGATCCCCGTTATTGCAGGCATCGCGATACAGCTCTGTCTTGGTACTGCGTATATTTGGGGCGTTTTTCAAAAGGGTGTTGCCGTATATCTGTTTAACGGAAACAACGCGGACGCGGGTCTTGCGTTTTCCATCCTCTTAAGCATGCTGACGTTCGGCAGCACAATCGGCGGTTATCTGCAGAATAAGTTCAGTACAAGACCGGTAGTCATAACGGGAGGGGTCGTCCTTGCGCTGGGGTTTTTCCTCGCCTCATTTACTCCTCCGTCGGCAGGCTGGCTGATTTGGGTTACATACGGCGTCATCGGCGGTTTCGGCATGGGCATGACCTATTCGACAACCATCGCCTGCTGTCAGAAATGGTTTCCGGATAAACGCGGGTTTATCACCGGCATTATCGTCTCGGCGCTCGGGTTCGGCGGCGTCGTCTTTACCCCCGTCGCGGAGTTTCTGATAAAAACCACCGGCGGCGGCGTCGACGGTATCGGCGAGCTGTTATCGCTGCGCTGGTTTTCGTTGATTTTCCTTGTTGTCTGCACGGTCGGCGGACTTTTTGTAAACTATCCGCCCAAGGACTACGCGCCGAAAGGGAGGACGCCATCGGTCTCGAAGTCGGGTTCAAAGCAGCATGATTTCACCCCGACGGAGGCGCTGAAAACACCGCAGTTCTACGCGATCACAGTCGTTTTGATGTTCGCCTGCATGGCAGGTTTGATGATGATTGCGTTTGGAAAATCCATCGCCAGCTACCAGCCCGAACTGAAAGACATTGCGGTCGCCGGCGTCATGGCCGTCACTCTGTTCAATTCGTTCGGACGCTTGTTCTGGGGCTGGGTTTCGGATAAATTGGGCAGAAGAAACACCATCTTAATTCTCCTTGTCTGTACGGCGGTGTTGGTTCTGCTTGTCAAGCTGGTCGTGACCAGCGTTCTCTTCTTCGTACTGGTCGCCGCAATCGGTTTTTTATACGGCGGGTATCTCGGCACGTTCCCGGCGCTCACGGCGGACTATTTCGGCGCCAAACATGTCGGAACGGTTTACGGAATGGTCCTGCTCGGCTTTGGAATCGGCGCGGTCGCGGCGTCCTACATCGGCGGATATTTTATGGATGCCGCCAGAGAAGCAAACCCCAATGTTTTGGATATCGACATTTTGCTGATCGCCTTTATCGTGGCGTCGGTCGCGTCCGCTATTGGCGCTTTGCTGATGCTTGTTACAAAACCGCCCAAAGCTAAAAAAGCCGAAGCAAATGATTAAAAAAGAAAAAATACTCCCGGCGGCGGGAGTATTTTTTCTTCGCTGCGGGGATGTCTGCATAATCGCTCTCATTTCGCTTCATAATACAGTTGTGAACATAGCTTTATGGCGCGAGGTGAAGAAAAAATGGCAAAGCAGGGCATGAAGCGCCCGGAGATTGACGCGAACAAACCGCCGAAGAACGAAGTACCTCCCGTGCCGGAGATACAGGGTAAAGCGAAAAGGACCAAAGAAAAAGTAAAGGATAAGGGAAAATAGCCAAGCCAAAACGAAAAATCCCCGCTGACAGGCGGGGATTCTTTGTTAGCAAAAGGATTCTAACTGTAAAAAAGCACAGCGGTTCGCGCCGCAGGTTAAATTTTATATTGCTCCAATCTGTCCATGACTTTCGACACAAAACTGTTTGAAGCGCCAAAATCTAAGTTAAGAAGTCCGTTTCCTCCGCCGCTTCCGACCATGTGAACCCGTGTTTTCCCGTCAAAATTATCCAGCACAACCGTAAGCGTAACATAATTCTTGACGCGGAAATAGTATTTTTCATAAACAAGCACCGTGCATTTTTTTCCGTTCGCTGCGCCTTTGGAGATGGTCGCGGTAAGCGTAACAAGTGTATCCGTATTCTGACGGGTTACGGTTCCGCGTTGGATATGACCGCCGGTTGATCGCTGCTCCATGTGACGGTGCAGTCCCTAAACGAAGACGGCAGGGCAAGCGGCAAGGTAACCGCGTTTTCCGAAGCATTCAATCCGCGGATGCTGCCCCAGGTCAGGTTTTCCTTTGCGATTGCGACATAGTTCGCGTCTGTCGGCTCATACTGACCTTCAAGCCGGAAAAGCGGTACATTTTTGGGCGTCTTGCGCGTAATTCCTAAATCCATGGTTAGGGTAAGCCCTATTTTATTTGCGAACGAAATAACTCTGTTTCGGACCGATTCGTTGTAGGCTCCCGGATAATGGGCGTCAACCCCGATTACGACGGTATTGCCTACTTCCTTGACAATCTTCCAGAATTCGGTGTAGCGTTCAAGGGTTTCCATATTGTCTATATACCCCTGATTCAGCTCGAGCGCCACGCCCTTTTCCTTCGCTTTTTCGCACATTGCCCTGACCAGGTCTTTCATTACGGGCGTGAAGTTTTGAACATTGCCGTATCCTTTTACAAAGAAAATTTCGGGGTGCGCCATAATGGTGAAAAGTCCGGTGTCTAACGCTTCAATTGCACCCGCAACATAGTTTTGAACATTTTCCAGCTCGTGTGCTTCGTCCTCGAGAGGGGCAATAAACCGGTTGCTGCTTGTATCAAATATCTGCCAGTGATTGCCGAGAATTAAATAGTCAACCAGGTTGTTGTCGACGAGGTACCTGTAGTAGTCCTCGAAAAGGCCGCCCAACGCCCATTCGCTTTCCCAGCCGAGGAGGATGTCGATTTTACCCTGGTACTCGTTCTGCAAAGCGCGAATCGTGTTGTAATACTCCGTGGATTCCCAGTATATCCCGCGCACGCTGTTTTCGTAGGTGATATACGGAAGCATGACATGGTCTGAAAAGCCGATGGCAGTATAGCCGTTGGAAATGGCGGCTTCTATATATTCTCTATCGGTATAAGAACCGGCGTGTCTGCAGCGGTAGGTGTGGTTATGATAATTGGTTTTGGCTGTCGTGCTCGGTTCGCCCGTATAAATGGTGATGGATTTGATGTAAGACAGCTTTCCGGCAACCGTGGCGGAAAGGCGTATGACAATCTCTCCGCTTTGACCGTTCACCGCAAACGCGTAGGCTTTGTTCACGTGCTTACCGCTACGTCAGACGCGACGGTTTTTCCGCCGACTGTGATAGACAGTTTGGTATCGCTGCCGCTGCCCATGGCGGCTTCCACAACGATGCCGGAGATGGACACATCGTTTACCGTGGTTTTTATAATAAACTCATGGGAAGGATCGTCGCCGATAGAAAATCTTGCGCCTCGTCCGGAACTGCCGCTTTCGATGGTTCCATAGCCTGCCATGCTGAAATTCCAGGTCAGCGTACCCAAAACATTATCGCCGGCAGCCGGAACGGAAGTGAAGGTATGCGTGTAGAAAACTTCAGACGCTGCGGTTGAAAACGTCCACATCGGAATCAGGGCAAGAATCAGCATTGCGGCAACGACGACCGATGCTGTCCTTTTGAAAAATCCCCGCATGAAACTGTTACTCCTTTTGCTCAATTTCTTTATTCCATATTATCACATCTTTCGACATCTTTGCAATATGATGTTTATTTATTTATCATAAAATTAAAATGATTTGTTTTATACTTATTCATATAAATTCACAAAAATTTATTTTTAACTTGACAAGCAAATAGAGATATGGTAGTATTAACAAAAATTTTCCGACTCTTTTTGGTGAAAGTATATGAAGCTATTCTTCGGAATGATTGACAACGGATACAAGCCCGCAGACGCTTCCGTGGTGTTTTGGGGGCTTAGCCGTTTATTATCATTTCGAGGCAGATAAGCTGTATCAAGATATGGTGATAACGGTGTAAGCCTTAACAGAACAGTTAACGCTTACACCGATTTTTTATATAGAAAAGAACTGCGGCATGCGCAGGGAAGCCGAATTTATAAAGAACCGCTACGGCAGGGTGGGCGACAAAGAGGTTTGGTACAGCGAATACCATTACGCCATCCTGAAAGAGGAGTGGGAAAACCAAAACCAACCGAGAGCGGCAAACGGCGTCGAACCATAAACTAATTTAACCGCTATCAATCAGCCGGCGGCAGGGCGGCGCGGCGATAAAAAGCGGAATCCAAGACAATCAATAATCGCAAAAAAGGCGGAAAGAATATGAAAACCAAATACCCCGATTATGACAATAGCATCCTATCGCTGATTTCGTCGGTTCTAAAATATTACGGTGCGGAAAGCGGGCATAAAAGCCTGCCGACGCTCGACGAGGTATTCGGTCATGGTTATCAAAACGTTGTTTTGATGGTCTTTGACGGCATGGGCGTAAACATTCTGGAAAAACACCTTCATAAAAACGGCTTTTTCCGCAGTCATGTGTTTGCAAACCTTTCCTCCGTGTTCCCGTCCACGACGACGGCCGCGCTCACAACGCTGGAGAGCGGGCTTTCGCCCGCGGAACACGGCTGGCTGGGCTGGAGTTTATATTTTGAAGAGGTTGACAAAAACGTCGTGCTGTTTCTGAACACCATTCAAGGAAGCGGCGGGGTTCCCGCGGCGGATTATCATGTTGCAAACAGGTATTTGCCGGTGCGCAGGGTTTGGGAGAAAATCGGCGCAGCGACCGCAAACGAGGTTCAGACCTTCATTGTTTCGCCTTACTCGCAATATAAAATCGGCAGTGTAGAAGGGATTGTAAACACTGTAAAGGACATCTGCGCGCAGAGCGGGCGAAAATACATTTATGCTTACTGGACGAACCCCGATAACGATTTGCATTTGGAGGGCACAGATAGTGAGGAAGCACAGAATGAGCTGATTTTTATTGAAGAACAAGTGGAAGCGATGTGCGCCGAACTTGAGGATTCATTGGTCATCATCACCGCTGACCACGGGATGACAGATATCGAAAACAAGTATCTTACCGATTATCCCGAGATTCAAAAAATGCTTGTCCGCGCTCCGTCGATAGAAGCAAGGGCAAAGGCGTTCTTTGTAAAACAAGGGTATCATGCCGATTTCGAAAAAGCGTTTTTAAAAGAGTTCGGCAGTGATTATATTTTAATGAAAAACTCAGAGGCGCTAAAGAACCGGTTATTCGGCACAGGGAATCATCCGAGAGTCAACGGATTTATCGGCGATTATCTGGCTGTCGCGGTGGGCAGAACCAATCTTGAAAATAAACATAGTCCTTTGGCGCAAACGCTGAAAGCTTCGCACGCCGGGCTTACGGAAGAAGAAATGATTGTCCCGCTGATTGTGATAACGTAAAACAAGATTCAAATTGCTATGGACAATTTCGGATATTGATGTTAATATACATTTGGCAGTGCGGACAGCGATAACATTGCGGCGATGCGGAAGGCGTCGGGCCGCTGATTTTTCTCCCACGAGGGTTTTATCATGAATGTAAAGTTTGAAAGATTCTTTTGTTTTGTTTTCGAACCGGAATATTTCGTCAAACATTTGGAAGAAATGGCGCTGAAAGGCTGGCGGCTGAAAAGCATCGGCCCGGGCTGGATTCTCAGGTATGAGCGCATAGCGCCGCAGCGGCTGTATTATGCCGCGGACGTACTGGGCTGCAGGCGCAAAGGTTCGGAGAAAGACAGACGGAAAGACCTGTTCACGCAGTTTTGCTGGAATTATGTGTGCTCAAACGGCATGATTACCGTGTATGTGTCCGAAGCCGGGAAAACCTACGATAGAGAGCTGGAGAATCCATGGAGCCGCGCGCCGCATTTTCTCGGCGTCTTATACTTGTTGTTCCTGATTTATGCCGGGCTGGCCGTGTGGATTACGAGGCAAAACTACATAGAAATTACCGCGAACCTTTATTTTCCGCTCATTCCGGCCGCGGGCGCGGCGCTCCTGGCAAAAGCGGTTGCCGGCACGGTTTATTATGCGCTGTGGCGGCGCTGGAAGAAAAAACAACTGCCTGTTTCGACAAAACCGCTGTATGCAAAGGCGAAAAACTTCGTAAGTCTGATTCCGCACATCATCATGCTGGGCGCGTTGATTTTCTGCGTTGCGGACGCGCGCGCGAATGCGGACTACATCGACCTAAAGTTTTACTCGGAGTTTCTTCTGCTCGGCTTTCTGCTTATATGCTTCGCCTGGCTGCTGGTTCGAAGCCTTCTCAAGCGCGATTTCAGCTTCAGAGCGCTTGTTCTGCTTGTCGTCGCGGCGGTTGTTTTCGTCTATGAAGTTTATACCGCGGATTACTTTGTAGTCAAGGACGAGTACAGCGACTATATGATTGTCAAAGAAAACTATCATTACGCCAAGCTGTATAAGGATAAACTTCCGCTGACCATGTCCGATATGGGCCGTACGGTCGGAAATTATTATGGAAGCACCTACATCCGGCATCGAAACGCTTTTGCTTCTTATGAAGAATACGAGGACTATTCGGTCAACCATCTCTCGGACCTGCAGATCAAGCGGGGTCGCTACGAGGTCTTTGCCAGCAAATTCGACTGCCTGATAGACGCGTACCTCCGCTGGGAACTGCAGGCGGACCGGGACTTCGTACGCACCGACAACCCGGCTTGGGGCGCGGACGCCGTATATGAGGAAAAAGAGTATCCTTATCGAAAAGCGGCGGTTTATGACGGAAAGGTTGTCGTTTTTTATTATTTCGAGCAGTTAAGCGACCAGGCAATTGATATGATTAAAGAAAAACTGATAAACAATCAAGCGCAGCCCGAAGGATAAACGCCTTCGGGTTTTTCTTTTGCCGCTTTCGATAAGAAGTAAGAGGTAAGAGATAAAAAGTAAGAGGTAAGAAGTAAGAGATAAAAAGTAAGAGGTAAGAAGTAAGAGATAAAAAGTAAGAAGTAAGAGGTAAGAAGTAAGAAGTAAGGTAAGAAGCAGGGAGTTAGATTGAATACAGTCTGCTGCTCAAAAAAACGTACCTTTGGCGATTCGCGAAAGCGTACGTTTTTTATTTGGGGTTGTATTCTGTTATACGCTTCTTGTAAAAGCGGGATGGTTTCGGCAAGTAAGGTCGAAGAACGCCGCAGTCGGGAGCGATATTGCCCACAAGCAACTCAATCGGGTTTAAACGGCCTTCTTTCTTGATGTAAATTTCGGCAGCTTGCATCTAAGAAAGCCATGCCGCCGCCGATAAATCTCTCCGCTTCGATACTTAAAAAAACCCTCGAAAGATATTTCTTTCGAGGATCATTTTATATGTTCATATGCAGCTTATAGGCTGTAAGGGTGTTCTGCATCAGCATGGCTACGGTCATAAGTCCGACGCCGCCGGGAACCGGGGTTATGTAGGACGCCTTCTGCAAGCATCCCTCGAAATCGACGTCGCCGCACAGTTTTCCCTCGCTGCGGTTCATGCCGACGTCGATGACCACCGCGCCTTCCTGAATCATATCGGCGGTAATCATTTTCGCCTTGCCGATCGCGACCACCAAAATATCCGCTCTGCGGGTGTGCGCCGCGAGGTCGGGCGTGCGCGAGTGGCAGATTGTGACGGTGCCGTTTGCCGCGAGCAGCAGCTGCGCCATCGGCTTGCCGACAATGTTGCTTCTGCCGACCACAACGCATTCCTTGCCGCTGACGGAGATCGAGTACTCTTCCAACAGCCGCATGACGCCGGCGGGCGTGCAGGGCAGAAGTTTTGGTACGCCGAGCATGATTTTGCCGACATTGTGCGGGTGGAAAGCGTCAACGTCCTTGTCAACAGCGATTCGGTTGATAATGCTCTGCTCGTTTAAGTGCTTCGGCAATGGCAGCTGCACCAGAATGCCGTCCACGGCGTCGTCCCGGTTCAGCCGGTCCACCAAAGCGTCCAGTTCTTCCTGCCGGGTGTCCGCCGGAAGCAGGTACTCTAACGATTGAATGCCGACCGCTTCGCAGGCGCGCTTTTTGTTCCGAACATACACCTTCGAGGCTTCGTCGTCGCCGACTAAAATCACCGCCAGACAGGGAGCGCGAAAACCTTTTTCGGCAAGCCGTTTGATTTCCGCGGCTACCTCGTCCTTTACTTTTTGCGAAACCAGTTTTCCGTCAAGAATCTGCGCCATCTATTCTTTATCCTCCGCGTCTTTGTCCAGGCTGTCCTGTTCTGCGAGCGTTTCGGCGTCAAAATCCGCTTCGTCGGCGTTTTCCGCGTCCTCTGGTGTTTCCGCGGCGTCTTCTTCTGCTGTTTTTTCGCTTTCTTCTTCGCTTTCGCCCGGTTCTTCAGCTTCTTCCGCAGAAGGATCGCTGCCGGTCAGGACCGAATCGTCAATGGGCTTGAGCGCGTCGCCCTCGGACGCGACTTTGAGCGCCGAGAACTTGCTCTCGTAGCTGACCGCGCTCGCAAGCTCTTTCTTGGTCTTCTGCGCAAGAATAATAAACAGGATTAGGCCGACAACGAAGGAGGCAAAACCGATGATTGAGTTCAGCTTCAATCCCGCGACACGCAGGCTGTCGGTGCGCAGAAGTTCTATAAAGCCTCTGCCCAGTCCGTACCAGGCTATGTAGCTGCAGAAGATTTGACCGTCAAACTTCTTCTTTCTGTATATAAAGCTGATGATAATAAAGCCGATCAGGTTCCAAAGAGATTCGTATAAGAAGGTCGGATGGACAAACTGAATATCGCTTCTGTAGACATCGTCTATAAAAACTTCGTCCAGACCCATTCTCCACGGCAGTTTCTCAACGCCTTCGGAATAGCCGTACGCTTCCGCGTTTACGAAATTGCCCCATCTGCCGATGATTTGCCCGAGCATTACGCCGGGCGCGGCGGAATCCAGCACCGCGTAGGTGTTGAGTTTCTTGACGCGGCAGTAAATCAGCATGGATATTAAACCGAAAATGATCGCGCCGTAAATCGCGATGCCGCCGTTCGTGATGTTAATCATTTCCCAAAAGGAGTTGTATTTGTCTAAGTTTGTAACGACAAAGACAAAGCGTGCGCCGATGATCGCGATGATAACCGTGATGAGCGTGATATTATACACATGGTCCGGGTCGATCCCCTCCGTTTTGGACGCGCGGTTTAAAAAGTAGATAAAACCCGCGATAATGCCGATGCAGAGAATAATGCCGTACCATCTGACCTTTAGATCGCCGATGGAAAAGGCAATCTCGTTCAGTTGAAAATCAAGACCGAGACCGGGGAAGGTGACATGATTGATGTTTGCCATCCGCGTTTTGCCTCCTTATCTTATTTTTTCGGGAATATGATGCTTAAAACGCATTTGCCTGTGTCGTACGAAGCCGAGAGTTCCTCCATCGCGTCCTCATAGGTCACGTTGGATATTGCGGCCGGAAAATCCAGCATATCGGTATCGGCGAAAATATAGGTCAGAAAATCGGTCGCAATTCTCTCGGTGGAATCGAAGTTAAACAGGAAGTTCGCGTAAACCGCGCGCTTGGTGCGCTCGAACTCCTCTCTCGTAAAGAATTGCTCCTTGCGTTTCGTAATTTCTTCGCAGACCGCTTCCTTTACGCCGTCGGGGTTTTCGCAGCTTCCCGCAATATCGACAAAAGCATACTGCCGTTCCTGCTCGAAAGAAGCGGAGAACTTGCTGTTAATCAGCCCGCTCTCGTAATGGCGGTTGTAAAAGTCGCTGGATTTTCCAAACATAAGCTGTAAAAGAATGTTGTTGACCGCGCTTTTCTTCAGCCGCTCTTCAGGCGTTTTCGCGGGTGTTTGCTTGATTCCGATGCAGAACAGCGGCTGCGCCACTTCGAGGTTGAGCGTGACTCTTTCCTGATGAATGTGCTCCGGCTCGTCAACGGTCATGCGGGCGATGCTGACTTCCGGCGCGGGTTTTAGCACCTTGTCGCAGACCGCTTCCACCTGCTCGGGGGTTACGTCGCCGCAGACGCACAGCGCCATGTTGTGCAGGTTGTAGAAAGCGTTGTAGCATTTATATAGTATCTCGGGCGTAATTTGCGAGATGGACTCGATGGTTCCCGCGATATCCCTGCGGATGGGGTGGTTGACGTACATCGCGGCCAGCATGTTGAAGAAAACGCGCCAGTTCGGGTTGTCCTCGTACATTCTGATTTCTTCCCCGATGATGCCCTGCTCCTTCTTTACCGTCTGTTCGGTGAAGTAGGGATGGGTTACAAAATCCAAAAGCACCTCGAGGTTTTCGTTGAAATTATTAGTGCAGGAGAAAAGATAGGCGGTTCTTACAAAAGAGGTAAAGGCGTTCGCGTCGCCGCCGTACTGCGCGTAGCGGGTAAAAGCGTCGTTGCCGTTCTCGTCCTCAAACAGTTTGTGCTCCAGGAAGTGCGCAACACCGTCCGGAACCGTGACGAAATCCTTGTCGTCGGCGGTTTTGAAAGTGGAGTCGACCGAGCCGAACCGCGTGCCGAACACAGCGAAGGAGGTCGAATGATTCTTCGGGAAAACATAAATCGGAAGCCCGGTTTTGTGAACCTTGTAGTAGTATTTCTCGTTGATTTCCTTATTTTCTTTTACTAAAAAACACATAATTAGGCCTCCAGACTGTAAACAGTATCAAGAACCAGCTTCTTGGATATGTCAATAATATCCTGTTTGGTGACGGCGTTCACAAGTTTTGCCGCTTCCTCCGGCGAATCGGCGCGTCCGGCGATGATGCGCGCAAGATACCACGAGCAAATCGAAGCGGGGCTGTCGGTAATCTCGCGGTAAAAGTTTTCCAGCGATTTTCTGGCGTCTCTTAACTCCGCGTCGCTGATGTTGCCGTTCTGGATATCTTTAAGCTGCTCCATAATCGCTTCGAACGTGGTGTCTTTGTTCTTTATATCCACGCCGCTGGCGATGACCATGACGCCCTTGACGGCTTCGACTATCGGTTGGCAGTAATAGCAAAGGCTCTTTTTCTCGCGGACGTTCATAAACAGCTTGCTCGAGGGCGAACCGCCGAACAGCTCGTTGAACAGCGCGAATTTGATATAGTCTTTGTCCTTCAGGGTGGTGCCGGTGCGAAGTCCGATGGACAGCTTGCACTGGTTGATCTGCATTTTGTCGGTATGGTATTTCACCTCGCCCGCCGTGGTCCTGACGACGGTTTCCATGGGGGCGGGCTTTCTTGCGTCAAAGGGCAGGTATTTTGAAATCAGTTCGGCGATATACGAAGGCTCCATGCTGCCCACATACAGCACTTCGACCGCCGCGGTGTTCAAAAGCGTCTTGTACTGCGCGTAAAGCTGTTCGGGGGTAATTTTTTCGACGATATCAATATCGCCGGCAACGTTGACCGAGAAAGGCTCGTCCGCGCACATAACCTCGTGGCAGCGCGTAATCGCGTACGTCGTCTTGTTGTTGATCTGCGCTTTGATCGAGTCGATCAGGTTCTTTTTTTCCTGCGCGACGTAGTCCGCGACAAAAACGCCGTTTTCCGTGATCGGGTTGAAGATCATCTCGCCCAGCAGCTGCATGGACTGCTCGAGCAAATTTGTTTTATCAAAGGTATAGTTGTCGTCAATCGCGCTCAGCTCAAATACCACGGCCTGAACCTCGCCGCGTTTCTGGACATACGAAGCAAGCCCGAGCGAATACAGTTCGTCCTGCTTTTTGTTCAGACTCTGCATGGTCGGGTAATGGACGGTACCGCGTTTGATTACGTCGGTCAGCAGCGAGTTGAGCGAAGCGGTTTCTTTTCTCAGCGGAACAAGGAGATTGACGGTTAAAAGATTGGTTTTAAACTTGTTTGTTTTTACGGCCGAGAGGGATACACCCTCTTTGATTTGTGAACGCTCAAAAGTCATATGGTTTCCTTTCTATGCCGATAAAGCACCAATAGTAACCCAGTTTTTTTATAATACGAGCGCGGCGCTGTCCATATCCAAATAAAGCACCGCGTTTTTATGCCTGCGAAGAATGGACGCCGGGCAGGATTCGTCGATGGGACCGGTCAGCGTGTTCTTTACCGCGTCGGCTTTCGTTTTTGCGGGAACGACGCAGAAAACGTATTCCGGCGCGATTAGCGCGGGGATTGTCAGCGAAAGCGCGTATTTCGGCACTTCGTCTATGCTGCGAAAGCACCCGTCGTTGACCTGCTGCTGGCGGCAGACCTCGTCGAGCGAGACGACTTTGACCGTTTTCGGGTCGTCAAAATCCGCGTCGTGCGGGTCGTTGAACGCGATGTGCCCGTTCTCGCCGATGCCCATGCAGACGATGTCGCAGGGGTATTCCTTCAAAAGGGCGGCGTACCGCTCGCACTCCTTTTCCGGGTCGGGCGCGGTGCAGTCGATTATGTTTACCGATTTAAACGGCACTTTGTCGAACAGGCTTCTTTTTAAAAAGTTCGCGAACCGCTGCGGCGCGTCGGCGGGCAGCCCGATGTATTCGTCCATATGAAACGCGTTGATCTTCGTAAAATCAATACTCTTGTCGGCTGTGAGCGCCGCCAGAAACTCGTTTTGAGAGGGCGCGGCGGCAAAAATCATGTTAATCTCGCCTTTTGTTTCCAACAGTTTTTTGATCGCTTCGGCGGCTTCGGCTGCCGCGGCTTTGCCCATCTCGTCTCTTGTTTGGTAAATCTTATATGTCAAAAGGTCCTGTTTCCCTGTTTTTATCAAGCTCATAGTCCGTCCATGCCTTTCTTTGGCCTTATTACTTTTGATACACGACTTTGCCGTTGGAAACGGTCATTGATACCTCTACATTATCATCAAATACCGTAAAATCAGCGTCGAATCCTGCGGCGAGCGCGCCTTTTGTGCGCAGTCCGACCAGTTTCGCGGGCGTCATGGTCATCATCCGCACGGCGTCGCAGACGTCGGCGCCGGCGAGCTGCATCATGTTCCGCACCAGCCGGTCGGTCGTCGCGACGCTGCCTGCGAACGCCTTTCGGTCGGGCAGTTTGGCGACGCCGTCCTCTATGTAAACCGTCATTCCGTTTTTCAGCGAGCCTAAAACGGTTTCGCCCTCGGTCTGTCCCGCACCGCGCATCGCGTCGGTAATCAGCGCGACCTTGCCCGCGCCTTTCGTGCGGTAAACCAGTTTGAGCAGGGAAGCGGGAAGGTGACAGCCGTCCGCGATGATCTCGACGTCAAAATCAATCATGTATCCGCTTTCAATCAGTCCGGGATAGCGGTATCCGTTGATTCGGGTAAGGCTGCTCATGCCGCTGTAAAAATGGGTGAGCATGGTGTATCCGTGCTCATAGGCTTCCAACGCCTGCTCGTAAAACGCGTCCGAATGGCCAGCGGAGGGAAGAATGCCGCGTTTTTTCAGCTCGACGCCCAGCTCCATGCCGCCCTCCAGTTCGGGCGCGGCGGTCCAGCGGAGGATTTTGCCCTTGCCCGCTTCGAGCACTTTTTCGTAATGCTCTTTCTTCGGCAGCTTCAGATAACGCTCGTCCTGCGCGCCTTTTTGGGACGGCGCGAAGTAGGGGCCTTCCAAATGCAGACCGGCAAGATAGGAGCCGTCGTTTTCGGCGTTTTGCACCTTGTCAAAGATGTTGAAAACCTCGAAAAGCTCCTCGTCGGAGCAGGAGAGGGTCGTGGGCAGCATCGTCGCGGTTCCGTGCGACGCGTGCAGTCTTGCGGCGCCCAGGAAAGCCTCGGCAGTTCCGTCCATAAAGTCGTGCCCGCCGCCGCCGTGCACGTGAATGTCGATAAAGCCGGGCGCGACGTAACAGCCCGAATAATCATAAACTTTGTACTCGCCGTCGTCGTTTTTCTGAACGCCGACATAGGTGATGCGGTTTTCTTTTTCGTCAAAGCAGACCTCGCCGTTTTCGATGATCCGCATCGGCGTGACGATGTTTCCCTTAATTTTGCATTTCGCCATAAGCAATCATTCTTTCGTAGATTTATTGATAAATCAGCGCAACCGCGTGCGCGGCGATTCCTTCTTTTTTTCCGGTAAAGCCCAAACCCTCTTCGGTGGTCGCCTTGATGTTTACCTGCTCTGTTTCAATACCCAGCGTTTCGGCGATGTTTTTTCTCATCTCCGCAATATAGGGCGCAAGTTTGGGTCTTTGCGCGATGACGGTGGCGTCGATGTTGCCGACAGAAAAACCCTTGCTTTTGATTAATTCGTTCACTTTCGCGAGCAGTTTTAAGGAGGATAAGCCCTTGAATGCGTCGTCGCTGTCCGGAAAATGATAACCGATATCCCGCAGCGCCGCCGCGCCGAGGAGCGCGTCGCAGACCGCGTGCAGCAGCACGTCCGCGTCGGAATGCCCGTCAAGCCCGGTCTCGTGCGGGACGCATACGCCGCCGATGATTAGCTTTCTGCCCGGGACAAGCCGGTGCACGTCGTATCCGTGCCCGATTCGAAAAGCGTTCATTTACAGCTCTCCTCTCTCCTGCAAAAACAGAATCGCTTTTGCGGTTTTAATGTCCTCGGGCGTCGTCAGCTTGATGTTTGTCCGCGGCGTTTCGACGTACGTGACCTGAAAACCGGCGTTTTCCACCATGCTGGTCTCGTCGGTCGCCGTCATATTCTGCTTTTGCGCAAGCGCGAAGGATACGGTGTATATCTTTTTGGAGAACGCCTGCGGCGTCTGCACCGAAACAAGGTACTTGCGCTCGGGCGTGTAGATGGTTTTTGCTTCCGGATTGACGTATTTAATGGTATCGGTTACCGGATGCGAAGCGGTCGCCGCCCCGCTTTGAACCGCGGCGTCGATGACTTTGTCGATCATCTCGGAAGTTACAAACGGGCGCGCACAGTCGTGTATGCAAACCAGTCCGTCACCTTGTTTGGAAGCGGACACGCCGTTATATACCGAGATGGCGCGGGTCTTTCCGCCCTCGGCAAAGCGAACCGGCTTTTTTAACTCCTTCGGGATCAGCGGCAGAAAAGCGGATTTGTCCGCGCAGACGACAATGATTTCGTCCACCGAGGAAGCCGCGAAAGCCTCTATGACGTATTCAAAAACCGTTTTTCTGCCGAGTTTGATCAGCGGCTTGGAGATGGTTCCGGCGGGCAGGCCCGCGTTCATGCGGACGCTGCTGCCGGCTGCCACGATAATACCGCTGACAAAAGGTCTTTTGCTGACTTTTGCGTCAGTGTTATCCTTCATAGTTATATCCAATCTCTAATGCCTTTGCGTTCATTTCTCCGAGCTGCGGCCTGGACTTGGGCGCCGAAGCCAGCAGACACGCGCGGAAGTAGTCAAACTCAAAAATGCCGGTCGCTTTTAACATCTTGCCGAGCATAATGACGTTCGCGAGCCCGCTCAGTCCGTTCTGGTCGGCAAGTTCGGTCGCGGGTATGTAGTACGCGTGAATGTCTGCGCGCTGTGATTTTACATGAACCAGCGAGCTGTTGACGATCATGGTTCCGCCGGGAACCACCTTGCTTTCGAACTTCTCGAACGAGGGCAGGTTTAAGACCAAAAGGATTTCCGGCCGGGTAACGACCGGCGAGCCGATCGGCTCGTCGTCGATGTTGACCGAGCAGTTGGAGGTTCCGCCGCGCATTTCTGGACCGTAGGAAGGGATAAAGCTGACCTGCTTATCCATTTTCATTCCGGCAAGCGCAAGCTGCTTTCCGGCAAACAAAACGCCCTGGCCGCCGAATCCGGCAATCAGAATCGCGCTCATTTCTGTTCACCTTCCTTCGTGACGTCCTTGTAAACGCCGAGCGGATAATAGGGCATCATGTTCTCGCGCAGCCACTCGACCGCCTTCAGCGGCGAGAGTCCCCAGTTGGTCGGGCAGGTGGAAAGCACCTCTACGATGGAAAGCCCCAGGCCTTTCTGCTGTATCTCAAAAGCCTTCTTAACCGCTTTCTTTGCCGCGAGCACGTTCTTGACGCTGTCAACCGAAACTCTTTCCGCGTACGCGACGCCGTCCAGCGTGGCGAGCATTTCGCAGACTTTGACCGGCATGCCCTGTATTTCCTTCTTTCGGCCGTACGGGGAGGTCGTGGTGACCTGATCGAGCAGCGTGGTCGGCGCCATCTGACCGCCGGTCATGCCGTAAATCGCGTTGTTGATGAAGATGATGGTGATGTTCTCGCCCCGCGCGCCGACGTGAACGGTCTCCGCCGTGCCGATCGCGGCCAGGTCGCCGTCGCCCTGATAGGTAAACACGATTTTGGACGGGTGGACGCGCTTGACGCCCGTCGCGACGGCGGGCGCTCTGCCGTGGGGCGCTTCTATCATATCGCAGTTGAAATAATTATATGCAAATACCGAGCATCCGACGGGCGCGATGCCGATTGTATCCCCCTCGACGCCGAGATCGTCGATCGCCTCCGCTACAAGCCGGTGCACAATGCCGTGCGTGCAGCCCGGGCAGTAGTGGAACGGCGTGTCTGTCAGCGCGTGCGGTTTTTGGAATACTACCATTAGTTTGCACCTCCAACCTTTTCAATATTCTCCAGTATCTCGTCGGGGGTGGGAATTACGCCGCCCGTTCTGCCGAAGTGAGACACATGTTTTTTGCAGTTGATTGCCACTTTAATGTCGTTGACCATCTGACCCATGTTCATTTCTACCGATAAGAACGCCTTTACATGCTCCCTGTCGGCGATGGCGTCCAGCTGTTTGCTCGGGAACGGATACAGCGTTATCGGTCTGAACAGACCCGCCTTGATTCCCTTCGCGCGAGCGGCTTTGACCGCGGTTTTTACGATGCGCGCGGTGATGCCGTAAGCGACGACCACGATTTCCGCGTCGTCCGTCAGGAACTCTTCGTATTTGACTTCCTTTTCTTCAATGAGCGCATATCTCTTGTAGCGTTCAACCACCGTGCGCTCCAGATCGTTCGGTTCTATGTACAGGGAGTTGATAATGTTGGGCTTCCGCTTTCCGCCGTGTCCGGTGCATGCCCAGTCCTTCGGCGGAATTTCTCTGTGCGGTTTTTCCTCGAAATCGACCGGCTCCATCATTTGTCCGAGCGCGCCGTCCGCGAGCAGCATTACCGGCGTGCGGTAAATGTCGGCCAGGTCAAACGCTTCGCCGGTCAGCGTCGCCATTTCCTGTACGGACGCGGGCGCTAAGACGATGATATGCTGGTCGCCGTGACCGAGACCTTTGGTCGCCTGATTATAGTCGCTCTGCGCCGGCTGGATTCCGCCCAAACCGGGTCCGCCTCTCTGCACGTTGACGATGACGCAGGGGAGGTCGGAACCGACCAAATAAGAAATTCCCTCGCTTTTCAGGCTGACGCCCGGGCTGGAAGAAGAGGTTAAAACCCTCGCTCCCGCGGCGGACGCGCCCAGCACCATGTTGATCGCCGCGACTTCGCTCTCCGCCTGAAGGCACAGGCCGTTTACTTTCGGCATGTTTTTCGCCATGTATTCTGAAATTTCCGTCTGCGGGGTGATCGGATAACCGAAGAAGAACCTGCAGCCCGAGCGGATCGCTGCTTCCGCGATTGCTTCGTTGCCCTTCATCAGTAATTTTTCAGCCATCTTATTTACCGTCCTTTTCTACTGTGATTACGACATCGGGGCACATGATCGCGCACATCGCGCATCCGGTGCATTTTGCGGGGTCAATAACGTAAGCGGGATGATAGCCCTTTGCGTTGATCTGCTTTTCGTCCAGCAGAATGATTTTGCGGGGGCAGGCAGCGACGCAGAAGCCGCAGCCCTTGCACAAATCCACTTTGAATGTTACCTTGTTCATTTCGATTCCCTTTTCTATGTAGAATATTGTTGTCAGAACAGTTGCTTCGTCTTGTTCTCGATCGGAAAAGCGCCCTCGACCGCAAGGCTTTTCAGCGCGGTCGTCGCCACGATGGGCAGTCCGCTCAGCCGAGAGACCTGTTCGGCAAACGGCAGGGAAGCCCGGACGGCCTTTGCCGTTGTCTCGGCGCCTATATTGGAGTTGTTGATGATGCCGCAAAATGAAAGGCGGGATTTTGCTTCGATGTGTTTTAGCAAAAGATAGGCGTCGTTCGGGTCTTTGGTCATCGGACGGTAGCAGTTATACACATAATACATCGAGTACCCGCATTGCTCGTACTTGTCGCAATCCACGGCGAGCACGGTCGCTCCGTCCGCGTCGCCGCCGACATCCACAATGCTGTACTCGTCTGTCGAGAATATCGAGTAATATTCTTTTGGCAGCGTGGGAAGGTCCACGTTGGAGTTTGCGAACTCCGGAACGATGGTCCGAACGCCGAGCGCGTTCAGTTCCGGCGCGTTGTCCGCGCTGCGGAAGTACGGATTGACGATATCGAGGTCGGTAACGCACACCTTTTTGCCCGCCTTCGCGAGCGCAACGGCGAGGTTGACCGCAATATTCGTTTTTCCCGAACCGTAGTGTCCGGCGATGATGATGATTCTGTTCTGCAGGAATTGCTCCATGTTTTTACTTTCCTCTGATAATATCTCCGGGTTTCGCTTCGTCAATCTCCAGGTAAAACTCCATTTTCGCATGCGGCGCGGACGATATCGGATTCATCTCCAAATCGTACATTCTGCCGATGACGATATCTCTGCCGGTCGTGCCGGGGGAGAGAATGTTCGCGTTGTCGCCCACCGAGAGCTTGTTGCGCTGGACGCATTTCGCCAGCTTCTTCTTGCTGTCGAATTCGCTGACCGTGCAGAGAAAGGCTTTGTCTTTGATATATTCGTTGCTTTTTACGATGTTCGCGTTCTCGCTCGGCGTCGAGAATAAATACCCGGTGGAATACTCCCGGTGGCTGACGCTTTCCACTTCGTCTAAGTATTTCGGGTTAAAAACATAGCCTTCCGGGTCTTTCAGGTAATCCTCCAGCGCCATTTTGTACGCGTTGGTGATTACCGCCGTATAATAAGCGCTCTTGACCCTGCCTTCAATCTTGAAACTGTCGATGCCGGCGTCGATCAATTCGGGAATATGCTCGATCATGCAGAGATCCTTTGAGGAGAAAATGTAGGTTCCTTCGGGATACTGCTCCGCTTCTATGACGTCGGCGGTTCGTTTTTCCTCGTACAGGTAATACTTCCACCTGCAGGGCTGGGCGCAGGCGCCGTTGTTCGCGTTCCGGTTTACATAATAATTCGACAGCAGACATCTGCCCGAGTAGGAAACGCACATCGCGCCGTGCACAAAACACTCCAGCTCCAGCTCGGGCGGCGTGTTTGCGCGGATACGCTTGATATCGGAAAGCGAAAGCTCGCGCGCCAGCACAATGCGCTGAACGCCGTTTTTATGCCAGAACCGGCAGGCGGCGGCGTTTAAGGTGTTCGCCTGCGTCGAGAGGTGTATGACCGCGTCCGGGATATACTCTTTTAGATATTCCAGCACGCCCGGGTCGGAAACAATATAGGCGTCGGGCTTCAGTTCCTCTGCGATGCGAAGGTATTCGGGCAGGACTGCAAGCTCTGCGTCCTTCGGCATGGTGTTGAGCGTCAGATACAGCTTCGCGTTGTGCGCGTGCGCGTACGCGATGCCCTCTTTCAGCTCATCCGGCGTAAAATTGTCCGCCGCCGAGCGCATCCCGAAGCGGTCGAGCGCGCAGTAAACCGCGTCCGCTCCGTAATTGACGGCGTATATTAACTTCTCAAGATTGCCCGCAGGGGATAAAATCTCTGGTTTTTTAATCATGTTAGTTTGCATTCGATAAAGCTTTGTTTTCTTCCGCTACTCTTTGCTTGTTGGCATCGTGTCCTGCTTTGGTAGTGGCGTAATAAGTTTTTCCAGCTTTATTGGAAACAAAAAACAAAGCGTTTATTTCCTGTCCTCTTTCGTTTAAAGGCTTTGTCGGGAAAAGCGCCGCCGCAATCGCGTCCAGTCCGGGATTGCAGATTGCTCCGGGCGGCAAACCCTGATACTTGTAAGTGTTGTATTGATTGTCAATTTCCAAATCCGCTTTTGTCAAGTCTTCACGGCGTTCGGTCAGTATATACTGAATCGTCGCGTCAGACTGAAGATATAAGAATTCTCCGCCGGTTTTTAACCGGTTATGGAATACATATGATATATATTCAAAGTCAATCGGGTTGTTTCCTTCCGCCTGAACCATGGAGGCAAGGATGATAATCTGGTCAAAATTCATTTTATACTGCTTAATGACTTCTTCGTATTGCGTCTTGTAGTCTTGCCAGAACTTGACATCGAAGTTGTTGAGCAGTTTGTTAATGACCAGATATTCCTCGGTGTCCGTATAGAAATCATAGGTGTCGGGGAAGAGGTATCCCTCCAGCCTGTATTTTCTGTACGGGGAATAACCGATTTTATTGAGCTCCTGAACAAACTCGTGCTTATACGGATAATTATTGATCGCGTCCACGTATTTATCGCGCGAGCCGATGCCGTTTTCCACCAGCAGGTCGATAATCTGGTCCACCGTATAGCCTTCGGGAATGACGACGCGCACCTGTTTTCTCGGCGTATAGAGGGTGGTGAGCTCCTGAATGATCTGCGTGTAGTTCATTTTGGAGTTGAGCGTATGCTCGCCGGGAATAAACGAAAACTCTTTGTCCGAGCGGTACTTCAGGTACAGCTTGAAAACCCAGGGATAAGAGATGACCTTCTTCTCGCCGAGCAGGGCGCAGACGTCGTCCACCGTGGCGTTCTCAGGCACAATAATCCGGGTTTCCTGATCGTCCTTGACCAGCGCGAAAACGTCGTTGCCGATGGTAATCACGTAATAGGATAAATATACAGAGATAATAAGAATAAACAGGATATAAAACAGCGCTTTGAAAAGGATAGAGCTTTTGCCGAGCGTGGCGAGCACTTTTTTCGGCTTTTTCTCCTTCTGCAGGCGCGTTTCCCTGCTGTTTTTCTGCGCTTTCATAAGAACTTCCTTGTCTGCCGCGTCCGAAAAGTGCGCGCTGTATCCGACGTCCGCGCGAATCGGTTCTTCGTCGGAAAAGTGGGACAGAATCGTGTTCGTAAACTCGGCGTTTTCGGCGGAAGCAGCATGCGGTTTCTTTTTTCTTGGGCTTTCCAATATAATCGTATCGCCGTTGTTGTCCGGCTGTTTTTTTATATCGGCACGGCTGTTTTCGTCCGCTTCGGCGGTCTTTTGCCCGTCGTCGGTCTGCTCTTCGGAACGCTCGGGCTGGCTGTGCGCCTTTCTGTAGTTTTCCAGTATTTCAAGAATCTCTTCGCTTGCGTCTCTTGAGCCGTTGCTTTTGTTGCTTTCCTGGCCGTTGTTCTGCAACAAAATACACCTCCTATCTCAGGACAGTTATAAATATGAACACTGCGATCAGCAATAAAAACGTAGGGGATAAAAACACCCTGGATATGTTCGGAAAACTTTTGGGAGGTATGGATGTGATCGGGGGCTTTTCTGCGTAGGAAAAATAGATTTGCTCAAGCTTTGAGAAGACGAAGAGAAGCGACAGACCGAAAACAACCAGTATCAGGAAAAACACAAAAAATTTGTTGCTTTTTTGTATGATGATTCTCAAAAACATATCGCTGCCGTAGATAGACAGCGTATTGCTGACCAGATGAATGATGATGGCCGAAATGATGGAACGGGTAACGACGGTTACGAATCCAAGCACTATTCCGGTAAAAAAGTAAATCGGAAAGTTATCCATCGAGCAGTGCAGCATGGCGAAGCACAAAGCGGAAATAATGACCGCGTTCGCGCTTCCCAGACTGCGGTATTCGCTCAGCACCAGCCCGCGGAAGAAAAACTCCTCGCAGACGGCCGGCACGACGATAAACGAAATGATGATGCCGATGTTGCTGTCTTCGGCGGAAAGGTCGGTCACCGAATCGAAAAATCCGGCGATGCTTGTTCCCTGACCTCCGCCGATGATATATAAATATTGTATGAGGATAGAACCGCTGATAAATAATAGCAAGGTAAATATTGTGAAAACAATATGGGAAGGCTTTAACACCGATAAAAAGACCGGCGTGGAGAGCTTGCGCTCCTTAATAAAATAATAGAATATGCAGGGGAGCACCAACACCGCAATCTGAACAATCGCAATATTTAAGAAAATATTGCCGTTCTGCTGGCTTGCAAGCACGTTGCTGCTCAGCCGAAGCATAATCAGAACAAAGATGACCAGTATCGGTGTGGTTACAGTCGGCGATTTGTACCATTTTATTTTTTCTTCGCCCATGTGAACCTCCTGCATACGTTTTGACAAAAAAACATTTGCTATGCGCGGATCGAGTTCTTGATGCTCTCCAATGTTTCGTTGCCGAAAAGAATTTCGATCAGCTTGTAGCCGAACTCAAAAGCGACGCCCATCCCCTCGGCGGTGATGAAGATGTCGTCGTGCTCGACCTTCTTGCCGGTGATAATGCTGTGCGACAGGTGGTCTTTAAAGGTGGGATAGCACGCCGCCCTTCTGCCGTCCAGCAGGTTCATATCGCCCAAAATCGAGGGCGCCGCGCAGATTGCCGCGATGTAAACGCCTTTCGCGACCGCGGCGTCAATCAAAGCCTTAACCTTTACGCTCTCGCCGAGCCGCTTGGTTCCGCCGAGACCGCCGGGCAGGATCAGGCATTCCATTTCATCTTTCGAAACCTCGTCGATCAGCATGTCGGCCTGTACCGTAATATCGTGCGAGCCTTTTACCAGCAGATTGTCGGATATGGAAACCAGTTTCACCGTTGCGCCGGCTCTTTTTAACAGGTCGGCGGGAACGATAGCCTCGCTTTCCTCAAAACCATCAGCAAGCAGCATGTATATTGTCATATAAAAACTCCTTTTATAGAAAGTTTAATTGTATAATATATTTATATATAGCTTGTTTGCTTCAAGCGTATCCGATTTTAGGGCGAACAAACGCTTGTGTTCGCAAGAAATTTGCTTTTTTGCTAAATACGGAAGAAACGACGCGGGCAGCACTATCGCGTTTGTCCCGTCCGAAAGCCCTTCCATCAACGCCAGCAGCCGGTCCTCTTCTCCGGCGGGAACGCAGAGTTCTTTTATATTTTTTCCGTCCGCGAGCGCGTAGAAACTGCCGTCGGTAACAATTGTTCCTTGATACAGCAGATGATATTCAATCGTCGAGAAAAACAGTTCTTCGGTTTTTTTCGGATATAGCGTACTGGCCCGGTAAATCCGATACAGCTGACGGAGGTCGGCCGTTTTTTTTCTTTTTTCCAAAAGACCGCCGTTTCCGTTCGTTTTTACCTCTAAAACGCCGCCGAACTTTGCAAAGCCCAGCTTTTCGTACAAAGGGAACAGGTCCGGCCTTTCGGGAATGCAGACGACAGAATCGCCGCTTTTGACCGACAGCTGCAGATTCTTTTTAAAAAGTCCCTGATTTTGATATTCCGGATGCGTGGCGGCGGCGAACAGGTATTTTATCCCGTCCTCGAGCGCGCACAAGCAGAGCGTCGAGACAATTCTGCCGCCGTCGGAAAGAAAATGGATTTCGCCGTGTTTCCGCGCAAAACCCAGGACCGTCTGCGCTTCCTTTTCGTCCGTGTCAAAGCAGATTTTGTAGAGTTCTTTTAGCTTTTCAAATTCGGTTTCGCTGACTGTTTTCATAGGACGTCTTTTAAATACGCGACGATTTCGCCGTGGATATCCGTTTCCGAGCGCATCTTGCCGCCGATGTAGCAGTCGATTCTGTGCCAGCCCAGTTTCTCGGACGAGTACAGCACCGCTTTGTAGCTTTTTTCGATATGGGAAACGCTTTTTTCGTGGATGTCCCGTACGGCGCCGGTTTCTTTGCACCTTTTCTCAATCAGCTTTATAGACATCTCGGGCGGAACGGAAAGGTAGATGACCTTGTCCGGCTTCGGGATGCCGAGTTTTTCAAACTCGTAGTCATACAGCCACGCCAGAAAGGCGTCGTACTCGCTTTCCGGCAGTTTGGACAGCTGATGAACCGCGTTCGCGGTCGTATAGCGGTTGGCTACGATTACTTTCCCCGCTTCGTAGTCTTTTTTCCAGTCCAGCATATACGAGCAGTATCGGTCCATCGCGAAGAAGCTGGACGCCGCGTACGCGTTGACGATTTCCGGGTCCTCGCCGAAAGCGCCGGAGAGGTACATATTGACAAAGCAGGAATAGTCTTTGTCGTAAGTAGGGAAGTCGAGGTGGCGGTACGGAACGCCTTTTTTCTTTAAGTATTCGATCAGCAGATTCGTCTGCGTCTTTTTGCCCGAACCGTCCAGCCCGTCTATGGCGATAAAAGTCTTTTTCATCGGAGAATTGTCCTTAAAGCGTTATTTTAGTTCCAAAAACTTCTTTCTGACTTCCGCGGCTTTTCCGCAGGTCATGCTGCCCTCGCTGCAGGGACCCTTCAGGCAGGAAGGCCCGGCGTATTGAAACAGCGTCGGGTACAGCCCTCGGCAAAGCTGCAGCATCTCGGTCGCGAGCGCTCTGATTTCCCACTGCGCGCGGTTGCAGCAGCGCAGCCGGAAGAAGTTGTACAGCGAGCGGACGTTCATGGTCATGATAATTTTGGTGTCGCAGGCGTTCGGAAGCACGCTCCGCGCGTCCTCAAACGCCGCTTTCTGCGCCGCCTTTTCAGCCGCTTTTTCGTCCATGCCCTCGGCGATCAGCTTCGCCTTGTGGCTTTCAGTCAAAATTTTCGCCAGCTTGACATAATGCGCCCGGTCCTCCTCCATCGCCGCGGTGAACTCCGCGAGCGCTTCGGGGTTTTCCGAGATGGCGGGCGGAACAATGTATGTAAAATTCTCTTTGTTGACATAGCGCTGGCTCTGGACGCTGAACGAAGCGATCCGATGCCGGGTGATCTGCGCCAGCACCGCTCTGGAGACGCCTTCGATGCCGAACGTGATCGAGACATGCTCAAACGGGCTTTCGTGACCGAACGAGGTGAGCATATTGAGGAAGCTCTCTGTCTTTTCCGGCGTCAGGCCGTCCATAATGGTATCAATTTCAGAAGCCGAATAACAGAGCTTTGCTGCCGCGGCAATCAGCTTGTCTCCGTTCGGCGTGTACGAAAGTATCTCGACCTTCATCCCTGCATCTCCATTCTATTTTCTATTAATATTATAATATAACACAATAAGTCGGAAAAATCAATATTAAAAGCGGGATAGATGTGAAAGCGGCGAAAAATGCGGCGGCGCAGATGTGTTTTTTAAAAAAACAAAGGTATCTTTCGGGCTGTTTCCCAAAAAGATACCTTTTTTTATTTTTTAAACTTCGAGAAAAACGACTGTTTTTTGGCGTAGTTTTTGTCGTCGCATAGGTCGCCGAAGGCCGCGAGCGCGTCTCTTTGCTTTTTGGTAAGGTTTCTGGGCACCTCAATGGTTACGGTTACGTACAAATCGCCCTTGCCTTTGCCGTTGATGCTCTGGATGCCTTTGCCTTTGACGACAAAAACGGTTCCGTTCTGCGTTCCCTCGGGAATGGTCAGCTCGCCCTTGCCTTCCAGCGTCGGAATGGTGACCTTCGCGCCCAGCGCCGCCTCGACAAACGTGATGGGAACCTCGCACTTCAGATTATAGCCGTCTCTTTCAAAGATGGGATGCGGACGCACCGAAATGAGCACATACAAATCACCGTAAGGCCCGTTGTTTTCGCCCGCGTTGCCCTGACCGGCAAGCGAGATTCTCTGCCCGTTGTCGATGCCCGCCGGAATGGAAACCTCCAGTATTTTCTGCTTTTTGACAAAGCCGGTTCCGCGGCAGTCGGCGCAGGGATTGCTGACAACTTTTCCCTTGCCTCTGCAGCGTTCGCAGATGCGGCTGGACTGCATGACGCCGAAAGGCGTGCGCTGCTGCGTCGTTACCTGACCGGTTCCGTGACAGATCGGGCAGGTTTCGGGCGTCGAACCTTTTGCGGCTCCGGTGCCGCCGCAGGTGCCGCAGTGCTCAACTCTGGCGTAAGAAATCTCCTTCCTGCAGCCGAAAGCGGCCTCCTCGAAATCGATGGTCAGCCGATACGAGAGATCCTCGCCTCTGACCGGAGCGTCATACCGCCTGCTTCTTCTGGAACCGCCGCCAAAGAAACTGCCGAAGATATCGCCGAATATATCGCCGACATCAAAGCCGGAATCAAAACCGCCGAATCCGTCGAATCCGCCAAATCCGGCGCCGTAGTTCGGGTCCACGCCCGCGTGACCGAACTGGTCATAGCGCGCCCGCTTGTCTTTATCGGAAAGTACCGAATAGGCTTCGTTGACTTCTTTGAATTTTTCTTCGGCTGTTTTGTCGCCCGGGTTGGCGTCGGGATGGTACTGCTTCGCCAGCCTGCGGAACGCTCGCTTTATTTCGTCTTCGCTCGCCGTTTTAGGGACGCCTAATATTTCGTAATAATCCCGTTTATTCTGAGCCATATAAATCCCCACGTACTAAGCATAGGTCCGTTTCTCCAACGACAATTCCGAATGAAAAAGCCGTTTGTCGTTGGGAAAACGGCTTTTTTCTACGATAACCCGCTAAAAAAGCGCTGCGCTGTGGTCGCGCCGCCTTTCAAAACGCGGGCGGTTTGTCAATCATGACGACTGTCTAATCTTAACGGATAAAACGCCTTTTATCTACAATTATATTGTAAAAATAATTCGTTGTGAAACGATGGCGTTACAGGGTCGAGGAAAGAATGCGGCGATTCTTCCCTCGACGGATATGACTTAAGATTAGCTGTTTGTTTTATCGGTAAACTCTGCGTTGTAAACGCCGTCGCCGTCCGGTCCGCTTGAACCGTCGCCGCTCGAGCCGGTTCCGCCTGCGCCTGCGCCGCCCTGCTGATACATCTTCGAAGAAATCTCATAGAACGACTTCTTGAGTTCTTCGGTATCCGCTTTGATGCGGGCGGTGTCGCCGGTTTTGATGGTTTCTCTGAGTTTCGCGATCGCGTCAAGCACGGGCTTCTTCTCGGCTTCGGTGACCTTGCTGCCGAGCTCGTTTAAGGTCTTTTCGGACTGGAAGATCAGGTTCTCGGCATCGTTCTTCGCATCAGCGGCCTCTCTCTTCCGTCTGTCTTCCTCGGCGTGCATTTCGGCGTCTTTGATCGCCTTTTCAATCTCCTCTTTGCTCATGTTGGAGGTGGACTGGATGGTGATATGCTGTTCTTTGCCGGTGCCCTTGTCTTTCGCGTAAACATTAACGATGCCGTTCGCGTCGATATCGAAGGTTACCTCGATCTGCGGAACACCTCTGGGTGCCGGCGGAATACCATCAAGAATAAATCTGCCGAGCGTAATGTTGTCGGCCGCCATCTCGCGCTCGCCCTGCAGAACGTGAATCTCAACCGAGGTCTGTCCGTCCGCGGCGGTCGAGAAGACTTCGCTCTTCTTAACCGGTATGGTGGTGTTTCTCTCTATAATCTTATGGAACACGCCGCCCAGCGTTTCGATGCCCAAAGAAAGCGGGGTGACGTCGAGCAGCAGGAGGTCTTTGACTTCGCCGCCCAGAACGCCTGCCTGCACGGCCGCGCCGATGGCAACGCATTCGTCGGGGTTGATTCCCTTGAACGGCTCTTTGCCGACGAAGTTTCTGACCGCGTCCACAACCGCCGGAATACGGGTCGAACCGCCGACGAGCAGTACCTTGTCGATCTGGTCGGGCTTCAGACCCGCGTCGTTGAGCGCCTGACGCATCGGACCGATGGTTCTTTCGACAAGCGAAGCGGTCATTTCGTTGAATTTCGCTCTGGTCAGGGTCGCGTCAAAGTGCTTCGGACCGTTTGCGTCTGCGGACAGGAAGGGCAGGTTGATGTTGGTGCTGGTCATGCTGGAAAGCTCAATCTTCGCTTTCTCGGCGGCTTCCTTAAGTCTCTGCATCGCCATCTTGTCGCTTCTGAGGTCGATGCCCGTATCGGCTTTGAAGGTATCGACAATCCAGTCTATGATTTTCTGGTCGAAGTCGTCGCCGCCCAGTCTCGTATCGCCGGAGGTTGCGAGCACTTCGAAAACGCCGTCGCTGATTTCAAGGATGGATACGTCGAACGTACCGCCGCCGAGGTCGTAAATCAAGACTTTCTGGTTGATTTCCTTGTCCAGACCATACGCGAGCGCGGCTGCCGTCGGCTCGTTGATAATGCGCAGAACCTCCAGTCCCGCGATTTTTCCGGCGTCTTTGGTAGCCTGTCTCTGCGCGTCGGAGAAGTATGCGGGCACCGTGATGACGGCCTGTGTGACTTTGGTGCCGAGATAGCTCTCCGCATCCGCTTTGAGCTTCTGCAGAATCATCGCGCTGATTTCCTGCGGCGTGTAGCTCTTGCCGTCGATGGAAACTTTATAGTTAGAACCCATGTGCCGCTTAATGGAAATGACGGTGCGGTCGGGGTTGGAAATCGCCTGTCTTTTCGCAACCTGGCCTACCATTCTTTCACCGGTTTTGGAAAACGCAACGACAGAAGGCGTGGTTCTGCTGCCTTCCGCGTTCGGAATGACGACGGGTTCGCCGCCTTCAAACACTGCAACGCAGGAGTTTGTTGTACCAAGGTCTATACCTATAATCTTTGACATATTCATTACCTCCGATAATTTATGTGGAATGGTTCGTTCTGGTGTGAAGATTTAGTTTAAAACTTTAACCAATGAATGCCGGATGACTTTGTCGCCCAACATATAGCCCTTCAGGAAGGTCTGCGTAATTTTGTTCTCCTCGCCGCTGTCGTCTTCCTCGTGGACCAGCGCTTCGTGCAGATTCGGGTCGAACTGCTTGCCGTCGGACTCAATGACTTTGACGTCCAGCGCTCTGAGTATGTCGTCGAACTGTTTTACGATCGCTTCGATATTTTTATCGTCCTTCGCGTACTCGCGCGCCTTTTCCATGTTGTCGAACAGCGGTAGGAAGGCTTTGATGGTGTCTATTTTCGCCTCGGCGTACGCTTCGATTTTTTCCTTTTGCGTGCGCTTGCGGTAGTTGTCGAACTCCGCGTACAGGCGGATATAACGGTCTTTCTGCTCGTCGAGCTCTTTTTTCATTTTTTCCAGTTCCTTTTTCAGCTTGTAGTCCGCGCTTTCTTCCTCGGCGGATTCTTTCGTGTCTTCCGCGCTGCCGCCGGATTCGTTTTCTTTTGCTTCTTCAGATGCCGTTTCCGTCGGGGCTTCCGCGCTTGTCTCAGCAGAAGCGTTTTCCGTTTCCGCGGATTTCTGTTCGTTATCCAGTATTTCCGGGTTCTGTTCCGTTTCGAGGTTCTCGTTTCTGTTCTTGCTTTCCATCGTCGTTTACTCCATCTTTCAAAGTATTTTCTAATAATGTCTCCGAAATTCCGGAAACAAAATAATCAAGCGACGCGATAACTTTTTTGTAGTTCATTCGCTTCGGTCCGATGACGCCGATCGCGCCGATGACCTTTCTGCCGACTGTAATCGGATGGAACACAAAGCCGGTATCCGGGATGGTGATGTCGCCCTGTTCGTCGTCTCCGATCAAAATGCTGGTTTGCCCGGGCAGGGCGTTCTTGACAAGCTTGACGAATTTCTGTTTTTCCTCAAGAAGGCTCAGCACGCTCTGAACCTTCGAGACATTGAAGAATTCCGGATAAGACAGCAGCTTTGTGACGCCGTCGATATGAACCTTTTCGCTGTCGTAGGAATTCAGCATTTCATACACCACTCTGAGTACAGAGTTGGCGAACGGCCTGTATCTTCCCATTTTTTCTTCGAACTTCAGGATTATGGAAAGGGTAATCTCTTCCGCAGGCACGCCGGCGAGCACCTCGTTGAGCGCCATTTTCGTGACTTCGGTCATCCGTCTGTCAATCGGCTCGTGCATTTTGACATGACGGTTCCGGACCAGGCCCTCTTTGTAAACCATTATCAAAAGGAAGCTGTAATCGTCGATGAAAACCGTCTCGTAGCGGTCGACGACGCTGTCCGGGTTGCCCAGGTAAGCGAAGGAGGTGTAGTTGGTCATTTCGCTGATCGCGCGGCTCGCTTCCTCCATCAGCTTGCCGAACTCGGTCACCTTGTCGTCGAGCACTTCGTCCAGCACTTGAAGCTCCTCGATTGACAAAAAATATCTTTCCATCAGACTGTCAATGTAGGTCCGAAAACCAAGCGCGGTCGGCACTCTGCCTGCCGAAGCGTGCGGCTGCTTGAGATAACCCATTTGCTCAAGATCGCTCATCTCGTTGCGCAGAGTCGCGCTTGAAAGGTGGAGATCGGTTGATTCGGAAAGATATTTAGACCCTACCGGCTCGCCGGTGGCGATGTAGGAGTCGACTATGGATTTTAATATCGCTTTTTTTCTCGGGGTAAGCTCCAAGCTTCAACAGACCTCCTTTCCTCGAAATTAGCACTCTAAACCATTGAGTGCTAACACTGGGATTATTATACTCTTTTAGCAACATAAGTCAATAGTATCAAGAACTTCAATTTTGTAAAAAAAATATGAATAAGACGTTTAAAAATCCCGTTGAAATCTTGTTTTTTGGAATTATAATAAAAAATGTCACTTTATAGTTTTAGCAGCCGAACGTAAATAATGCCAAAATTCGATTGGTAAATATTGCGAATGGGAGTTTATCAAAAATGACGACGTTTGAGAAAATATACGAGCAGGTAAAAAAGATACCGAAAGGCAAAGTCGCGACCTACGGTCAGATTGCCGCGATGGCGGGAAACTACCGCTGGTCGCGCGTGGTGGGCTACGCGCTGCATGTAAACCCGGACCCGGCGCGCATTCCCTGCCACCGGGTGGTGATGAAGGACGGAACGCTGTCCCCGGCATTCCGCTTCGGCGGCGAGAACCGGCAGCGCGAACTGCTGGAGAAAGAGGGCGTCCGGTTTCTCCCCGACGGCAGGGTGGATATGGACGCGTGTAGGATGGCGTACAGTTTTGATTGACAAAACAAAAACCCCGCTTGCCAAAGAAGCGGGCGGTTGATGATCGGATAAAAACCGAACCCCGTCACAAGAGGAGCGGGCCGCTTTGTCGAAGCGTCATTTTTGTTCGCTCGGGGGATGGCCGCGCGTTTTTAGAAAGCAATCAACCGTGCTTTTCAGGTTGCGTGGCCGCTGGCTGCGGCAAGTCTTTAAAAAAAAGAACAGACGGTGCGGGACCGTCTGCTCTTTGAGGGTTTTTTGGTTAATCGATGTCTTTGAGTTTTCTTTCCTTGATGATTAAGCAGAGCATTACGACCGCCGTCAAGCCGATGATCGAAAATGCGAGAATCGTGATGCCGTCGCCGGTCTGCGGCGGTATGGATTCGCTGGGAATGCTGGTCGCGCCCGTCGTGCCGTAAATGCTGATTTCGTCAACGAACACCCAGCTCGGCGTAACGGTTGTGCCGCCGCTCTCGTCGGTGATGGGCGCTCTGATTTTGATATCCACCTTGATGAATTGTCCGCTGATCGGACCGTCCGGCGTAACCGTCGTTTTATTGATCTGCGTCGAAGCGGGCTCGACAATCGTTTGCGTGCCGACCGTGGTATAGGTACCGTTTCTGGTGTCCGCGACCGAGAAGGTTACCGAACCGGGCGCGTAGATGCCGGCGTCGGTTTGGTGCAGATAGCTGATTTCAAACTTGGACAAATCGGTATGCACGCTGCCGAGGTCAATGATAATCTCAAAATCGCCGTTTGCGTTCGCGTTGCTCTTGTTGAAGCCGACGAACGCCGGATTGCCGTAACCCACGCCTCCGGCCGTTGCGGCGAAAACACCGTCTGTCAGTTTCTTCCCGTCGTCCGGGTAACCGGCGCTTGCGGGGGTAATCAGCTGATAGGACTTTCCGACGGATATGACACTGGACTGCGCCTGCGCTGTGATTGCGAACAAACCCAGAAGCAAGACAGCCGCCGCAATCATGATTCTTTTCATTTTTTTCTTCCTTTCGCTGTTTGATGGCAAATGTATAGATGTATTCCGATTATAATATTTCTCATATTGTCGGCTTTTATGCAAAATATGGAAGAAAATTTGCGGCGCGCGCATACGCGGGTCTGCGTTTTGCAGTCCGTTGTTCCCGCAATCAAAGCGATCAGGTCTAATCTTCCTGCGGACCTTTTGCGTGCACGGAGGATAAATAAAATTAATTTTTGCGTTGGATAATGCTTTGACGCTATAAACGTGAAACATGCAATTTATCAAAATTAAACTTATAGCTAATATATAATAAAGAAAGCCAGCAGAATTTAAAACGCTGCTGGCTTTATCTTTTTAACTTTTTTCGCTGCTATCAAAATAATTATTTCGGCATCGAGCAATTCTTTAACTCTTTTTATTTGCTGTATTTAAATTTTTCTACCTTATTAGCTCTTTGAGTTGCTCCAAATCTGATTGATTCACTGAAATTATTATTGTTCTGTTGCCCAAAGATTATAGTCTGTTCGGTTACATATGTAGTTGCATTTTACTACTTGAGTTTTTATTAACCAGATTTGAAGTTAGAGACATGTTTAGTATTTTGCCTTCGCTATTGTTCGGTATTTTTTCATAATTATCATGCCACTCGTCAAGAATTTGCATAGCACGATTCTTTACTCGTAAAAGCAGTTCGGAACTTATAATCGGTGCCTGTTCGTAACTTTTTTCAGGAAAAATACCGTTGTCGTTTAGTTCTTTTATTACACGAGCCATAGTATCTTCCGGATTTCGATAGTACTCGCTCCCACGTATGCGAATAAATCGCCAACCCAATCTTTCAAGAATAGTCTGTCGTACCATATCTTCACGTATTTTTTCTTCGCCACTATGGTATTTCTCTCCATCACACTCAATTGCAATCTTTTTCCCGTTATATTGAACCACTATATCAATACGATAGGCGCCGACTTCCCACTGTGGAGTAACATGATAACCCGCAGCAACGAGCGATTTCCCCACTGCCTCTTCAAATGGAGATTCAGCATTCGCATCAATAATTTTGTTCGAACGCAATACTGCCTTCGGATTTTCGCAATACTCAAGCAGATCGCGCCGTATGTCGCCGGGCTTTAGGTCTTTTGAATAGTCAAGAGAGTGGACAACCCAAAGCTGGTCTCTTGCTCTGCTAACTGCGACATTATACCTTTGCTTAGTGGATTGATCCATACCCTCCCCGGTGAATCTAAACGGGCTGTCTCCTTCGTTGCTGTCTACCATTGATAGGAACACAACATCTCTTTCGTCGCCTTGAAAATGAGACGCATTACCGCAAAGAATCCGTCTTTCTTCAATCACGTCGGGTTCGATAATTCTTAATATTAATTGCTGAATCAATTTGGCTTGGTCGTCACCGAGCAAAGATATTACGCCAAAAGTCTTGTTTGCGTACTTAGGCTGCTCAATGCAGGCGAGCATTAATGCGACAATTGTTTCCGCTTCTTGAGTATTGATTTTTCTGTGGCCTTCACGCTTTCCGTTATAAACCCTATAACTGACAACCGGAGGACCTATAACATAATTGCTTGCATCGCGCAACGGTTTAATTCTAAATTTATATGACAACTTATTGCTGTAGCCAATAATTTCGGGTACGCAGCGGAAATGCTCGAGCAACATGAGGGGTGGATATATTAACGCAGTAATGTCGTATAGAGATGTTTTAGCGTCATAAAGATGCCATGTATCAAAAGAATCTTTTATATACATGTCGCGTAGTGCATTTATTCGGTCAACGTCAATGCCGACAGTCATTGGACTCACTTGCTGATTGTCACCAACAATTATAACTTTCTTTGCAAAATATAAAACTGCCAGAGCGGTTATATCGGCTTGGCTTGCTTCGTCAACTATTACAACGTCAAAACAGTTTTGAGAAGGGTCATAACTCTCGAGAGCTTTGCTTATAGGCATAATCCATGCAGGTACGGCCATCTGGCACTTAGCCATCAATTCGCGGGCCCGTCTTCTGAGCACCGGGGCTGTTTTCCCCGTACCTTTGCCTATCCTCTTTACCGTAAGTTTCCAATTCATTAGTGCCTGTCTCATCTCATAATTATTCTCAGTTCTTCGTATCAAGTTGTAGGCATAATCATATTTATCTGTTTTACCAAGACTGTAATGCCGGTTCTGCAACTGTGGCAAGCACACACCGTCAAGTATCAACAGTTTCTTATGCTTTCAATGTTACGACACGACTCGTTTTGATTCTGTTATCCCTCATTTTCAGAATCATAGGATAAGTGGCAAAAATCTATTTTTCCACAAGACGGACACTTAAAGACCCGGTCACTGTTTATATGTATGGATAACATAGCTTTCCACCATTTAGGCTGAAATGTATGCCCGCATGACGGGCAGGTATATTTTTTCTTTGAGATTGTTTTCCCGGCAATATAGAAAACCACAGCAGAAAAAACAATAACTGGAACAGCTATCACCCACCATGACACATCGTAGGTTGTACTGCCGAAATGTACCTCGCAAGAACATAATGTGATACTCATCAAGAACAATACTGCCAAACTGATTGCTTTTTTCAACGTAAAACCTCCTTTGATACTCAGAACGGCGCGCTTCCCACCGCTTTACTATATTTATGTGCTGAGGTATTCTTTGCACGGTAAGTATTTTGCTCCATAATATCTTCCGCTACAATGAATATTCTATTGAACTACTTGATTATGCGAATGAATTGAATGACTACTTATCAGCCAACACGCTGTTTAGTTTCTCAACGATCATCGAAGTTGCATTTTTAAGAAACTTATTATTCGTAAAAAATTTAAATCCCATTTTTCACTGTTGAATGCTTACTCAAACTCAATCGCTCCATTGTTGCCGTCGCAATTAAAAGCGAAAGCTGTTTCTAAACCTCATACAACATGCTGTGCATTTTATCCCAGTATTTGTCCTTTTTCTACACACTCTGGGTTTTCAATAACCCGGTTAGCGTTCTTTTTCTTCATCGGATTTCACACGCAAGCATTGGAACATTATCACCCACTCCCTTTCTATAATATTATCGATCCGATTAAGTTCTAAGAACAAACACATAATGAGGTTTTACTTATTATACCATAGTTTTTTTGTATGCGCAATTTTGAATTTTTCATATCTTCTATCGCTGAAATCAACATTTCCCACTTTTGTCTATAGCCGCCGCCTTTGTATCCGTCAACAGCTGCTTGAATCATCCAATCATCGATCGAACTAAACGAGTCTATGTATTCTTCTATTTCATCAAGGGCTTGTTTCGATGGATTTTGCGCCAACACATATTTTTTATAGTTATCTTCGGCTGTTATAATGCAATTATTATAGTCGCATTTTATTTGAGCAGGCAATGCTTCGCCTATACTATCAAGCGTGGCTAAACACTCGGCTTCTGCAGCAATATCTGCAGAAAATTTAGCAGGCGTGATAAGCGACTGCGGATTCGGTAAATCGCATGCCAGTTCATGTTCAATCATATATGTTATGTCGGCATTGCTTTGATATAACATACGGAGCTCGTCGATACTTACCGGCAGCGAGTAGTAAAGCCGTACTTTACCGGGAATATAGGACAATTCTTTAGCATATTGGTTAACAAATTCAGCGGCTTTAGAAGGCGAGTAACTTTCGCCGTTATATACAATAGGCTCAGACTCGCGGTACTTAATGGTATAAATCTTGCGCCGAACTTCGGAAAGCTGTTTTATAATCTCATTACGCTCTATGGCGGTTGTTTCTATTTTTCTTTTAAGTTCACTCGATGTATATCTTGATATGTTCTCAGAAATACCGTCAATCGAACGAACCATATCCTCATTTGTATCATCCAGCACCGAGACACATAGATTTTGTATTTCCTCAGGCACCTGACTTTTGAGGACTGACAATGCCTTTTTTGTATAGCTCGTTACCAACACACTTTTGCCTTGAGCAAGAAAATGACCTAAAAGATTGGCAATAGTATATGTCTTTCCGGTACCCGGAGGTCCTTGGACCAATACAGCATTATAATGCTCAATTCGCTGTGCAATTTCAAGTTGCTCCCGATTGGCTTCCTTTGCAAGCAGGATGTCTACATTTTCGCCGTTGAGAGCGGCTAATTGCTCGTCAATCGATGACTCACTATCATTAAGCTGTATTTCAACTTTATCAGAGCCAAATATTTCGGTTATAGGTTTAGGCACATAACCCGTTTTTTCAATAGTTTTTATTATCTCATCAATTGCAGAAAGCATACCCCCAATTCTTTTTCTTATAAAATAGACAGGAGCCCATCTAGTTACTATTTTGTCATCACGCCCCGGCTCGTCATTTTCAATCATAATAAACTTGCTTTCAGAACAGAGCCAGTGAGTCAGCGATTCTAAAAAATCAGGCGTATCAAATCGATCCAACGGATGATAAAAGTTTTCGCGAAGCTCATCCTTCAGTTGTTGAACAACACCATGGTTAATTTCTGCCATTTCCTGAAGTAATAGAGTATAAAGCTCCGGATCTGTATCCGTGTCGCAAATTCTAATAATATTGTTTTTTGAATCGAAATCAAACTTAACTCTTTTTAAAAGGACGGGATGATTAACCGCTTGATTTTCTATATCGCTAATAAGACCATTTCCCACCATAAACTCAAGAGTTTCGGATTCACGTTCGAGATCTATATATGCGTGATAAAGGCGGTTAAAAAAGCCGCGTGTTTCACTTATGACCCGTTGCTTTTTCGCCCATTTGTCTCTGGATATTATCCATCTTTCATAAGCCTGAATTCGTTCTGTTGAATCTTCAAAATGTTCTATTTCTTGCTGTAAAAGCTTGTCATCACCTGATGCTTCATTAAAACCGTCAGAGAGTTTTTCAAAGTAGGAGTGTTTGTAAATTTTTCCAAACCGGGTTCGAGCCAATCCGAAATTATAGCCGGCGGTTCCGGGCATTTTTGAAATTCGGGTTTCTTTACCTCCAGCAATACTTTATTATCACTTGACTCTTCTTCAACACGGTCTCGATAGTAAACGGTAATATTATCTGAATCGTTTGGAATGTCTTTTAGAAAGCATGTCCAATATTGCTCATTAATATCGGTGACAATCGTATACCTCAATGCACAAAGCTGTCTAATGTATTTGTATAAACTCAAGATATTTTCAACATTATCCATCTTGAACACCCCAATCTAATTCCACTTTTATCTTACTTTTTATTTTACCATATACCATGCAACATTGCAATAAAATGTCGACATTTATTGATAAGTATTACATCACCAGAAGACTTTTAGGTTAGACGCTATTTACCAAGCGCAGGATTTTGAATCCTACAGCTTACGCCAAGATAAACGGCAAATAAATCAGACAGAAGAGACGCTGACGATGATTATATCTGGCGAAGCGGCACAAAAGCTCATAAAGGCTAGAGTTTTTAGGAAAAATGTGGTTGTTGAAGAACTGCTTCTCGACGGTATACGCAACATGAATAATAAAGAAATGGCATAGCCGGTAAATACATACCGAACTATGCCAATGTTTTTGCATCATAAAACCCCTATGAAGTACCCTCTAACGGAGCGGTTTTTTGATTTTTTATCTATTTTTTAATTCTACTCTTCTAATCTTGCCACTGATGGTCTTGGGCAGGCTCTCGACGAACTCGACGATTCTTGGGTACTTATACGGCGCGGTGCGGTGCTTTACATACTCCTGAATCTCTTTCTTGAGTGCTTCCGTCGGCTCGGTGCCTTTGGTAAGCACGATGGTCGCTTTGATAATCTGACCTCTGATTTCGTCCGGAACGCCTGTGATGGCGCACTCGAGCACATAGGGCAGCTCCATGATGACGCTTTCGATTTCAAACGGACCGATGCGGTAGCCGCTCGATTTGATGACGTCGTCGGTTCTGCCGACGTACCAGAAGTAGCCGTCCTCGTCGCGCCATGCGGTGTCGCCGGTGTGGTAATAACCGTCGTGCCATACTTCTTTTGTTTTCTCTTCGTTCAGATAGTAGCCCATGAACAGGCCGGGCACTTCCTTGTCGGTCTTGATGACAATCTCGCCGACCTCGCCGATATCGGCTTTGGTGCCGTCCTCGCGCAGAATATCCACTTCATACGCGGGGCTGGGAAGACCCATCGAACCGATCTTCGGCTTTTTGCCGTAAAGGTTGCCGATGGTCAGCGTGGTCTCGGTCTGACCGTAGCCTTCGTAAATGACCAGACCGGTCGCTTCATAGAAGCGGTTGAATACTTCGGGGTTGAGCGCCTCTCCGGCGGTGGTCGCGTACTCGATTGACGAGAGGTCGTACTTGGAAAGGTCTTCTTTGATGAGGAATCTGTAAATGGTCGGCGGAGCGCAGAAAGAGGTGATTTTGTACTTCGCGAACATCGGAAGCAGGTCTTCCGCCGAGAATTTCTCCAGGTCATAGACGAAAACGGCGCATTCGCACAGCCATTGTCCGTACAGTTTTCCCCAGAGCGCTTTGCCCCAGCCCGTGTCGGCGACCGTCAGGTGCAGGCCGTCGGGGTTGACGTGATGCCACCAGCGCGCGGTGATGATATGACCGAGCGGGTAGGCGAAGTTATGGGTCGCGATCTTGGGATAACCGGTGGTACCCGAAGTGAAGAACATAATCGAGGGATCGTCCTTGCTGGTGGGCACGCGCTCGAATTCTTCGCTTGCCGCGGCGACGCCGCTGTCGAAGCTGGACCAGCCTTCTTTGGTTCCCTTGACAATGGATTTGACGGTCAGCGTCGGGCACTGCGGAGCGGCTTTGTCAATCTCCGCAGTGCACCAGTCCTCGGCGGTGGCAATCACGGCTTTGATCTTGCCGGCGTTGAAGCGGTAGACATAATCCTTCTCCATCAGCAGATGGGTTGCGGGAACCGCGACGGCGCCGAGCTTGTGCAGCGCAAGAATCGCCATCCAGAACTCGTAATGCCGTTTTAAGACCAGCATGACCCGGTCGCCTTTTTCGATGCCCAGCGAGCGCAGGTAGTTCGCGGTTTTGTTGGTAAGGCTGCGCATTTCGGCAAAGGTAAAGCTGCGCTCGGTCTGCTTGTCGGCGGAAACCCACAAAAGCGCGCGTTTGTCCGGGCATTTTTCGGCCAGCGCGTCCAAAACATCGTACGAGAAGTTGAAATCCGGCGTCGGATGAATCTCGAACGACTGCAGCGTGCCGTCCTCCGCGACGGTCTCGGTGACAAACTTTTTATAAATCAGATGATCGTATCTGGATTCCGAAGCGCCTTTTTGAACTTCCGCGCGGATAACGGGAACCGGCTCGATATCCGTCGCGCTGCCGTCCTCGGCTTTAAAGACGACGGCAAGGAACACGCAGTCGCTTCCGCCGACCGCGATCATGCCGTGGCTGTGCGAGGCGTCATAGTAAATCGAGTCGCCTTCGTTCAGCGTGACGATATGGCCGTCCAGCTGAACCTTGAGCGAACCTTTGAGCACCAGATCAAACTCCTGCCCCTTATGTACGGAAAGCGGGATGGGTTTGTTCTGCGCTTCCTCGTCGTATTTTGCGGTAACGATAAAGGGTTCCGACAGCCTGTTTTTCAAAAGCGGGGCGATGTGTCTGTACTGGAAGCCCTCTCTGCGCTTAATCGGCATGCCCTCGCCGGCGCGCGTGATGTTGAAAAAGTTCAGTTTGGGGTTGTCGCCCGAAACCAGCTCGGAAATATCCATGCCGAGCGCGTTCGCGCAGTTGTACAGGAAAGTAAATGAAAAATCTTCTTCTCCCTTTTCAAGCGTCAGATATTTTTCCTCGTCAATTCCGCAGATGCGCGCCATTTCCGCGGTTGAAATCTCAGCGTTCAGTCTTGCTCCCCTGAGTCTTTCGGCGATTAATTTGGTCTGATTCTGGTTTTCCATTCAATACCTCCTCAAGTGATATAAAAAAGGCTTCATCTGCAACGAGATGAAGCCATTCAATGTGCCTTCATTAACCACTCATTTGCCGCGTCCAACAACGCTGCTCCATTTTTACGGCGGAGCTTTCCGTCAATACTTACTCATAGCATATATATACTTTCGGTATTGCTGCTCGGAGGTGATAAGCAAATGCAGACGGCTACTGCCTCGCACCGGCCGGCAGTTCTCTGCGCACCAGACTCTGAATTGCTCGTGTCCTCGTCAACGCATTTATTAAATTTTTCATTATTATATATTGCGAATTCGGTTTTGTCAATATATTTAAATGCAAAATTTTAATCCATTACGATGATGAAACGCCGGAAGGAACGCGCGCTGAACCGTCGGACGCGTCGTCGGGAATATACTTGTAAACGACGCCGTCGATTACGATGTCGTCGCCGCTTTTTTCAAACGGAAAGGCTTTGGTGATTTTCGCGTCTTTTAAAAGGGTGGTGATGGTAATGACGCCTTCTGAAATTTCGTATTCCATTAAAAAGTGTTCCTGAGAGATAATCTGATAACCGGTTCCGTCGGGAAAAAAGACATAGCCGACATTCAGATTGCCGTTCGCGTACATTCCGTCCAGATAGACTTTTTCTGGTTTTTCTTCGCAGGAAGATACCGACCAGCACAGGGAAAACAGCGATATGAAAATGAGAAGTCTGATTAGATAAGTTTTTCTTGCCATTTATGCAACGCCTTCACCGTATAAATCGTATGTACTTATGCAGTATTTTTTAATTCTTAAATAATCTAACGAATCGGGCGTATCCCCGCCGGTTACGCATACTGCTTTAACCGTCAAATCATCATACGCAGCTGTGCCTATAATGATTCTTTTCGCGATCAGGTAGTCGAGCGAATCGACGACGCCGTCGCTGTTCGCGTCGCCCAGCAGGAAGACGGTAACGGTGTTCGTTCCGGCGGTAACGGTACAGCCGGTTCCGACATAGTCGCTGCCGGAAAGCGGGTTGCCGTCCCTGTCAAGGATGGTAACGCTGCCGCTGAATTCCGCCTTGATTTCGTTTACGGTGGTCTCATCCCGCATGCCCTTCAGATAGCGCCGACCGTTATCGCTTTCAATCGTGAGCCTGCTGCCCGGTTTGAGCGTCAAATCCTCGTCTTCGACGGCAGGCTCGACCGCCGCCATTCCGGCGTTGCCGTAATGCTTTTTCAGATTCGTATCGACGCACAGGGTGCTTTTATGCGGAACCTGGAAGATAATCTTTCCGGTTGCGCCGCTTTTGACGTTGAAGGGCACCGAAATAACAAGGTCGCCGTGGTCGACCGCCGCGCCGTTGAAGGACGGATTCATAAACGAGATGTCATACCGGGCGTCGTTCTCGTCCAGCCTGCATATGCCTTCCCAGCTGTTCTTGTTGGGCGCTTTTTCAAGGAAGGACGACATCGCTTCGTTTACGTCTCCGTCGTTCTTGACGACCGGTTCGACCTTGTCTTTATCGTAATAAAGCGAAAGCTTTATGTAAGGATAGCCGCCCGCCGTTTGAATGTCGTTCAGCGTCATTTTGACCTGAAGGGTATCGCCCGGCATATAGGAAGCCGGCGCGGACACTGTGATGTTGTAGTCGGGGTTCTGAACCGGCGCGCCTACAATCAGCCCGTCGGTGGTGGCGTACGAGAGGGTTATGACCGCGCCAGCGTCCATATTCTTGCCGTTTAAAATGCCGTTCTCCTCATCCCGGCTTCCGCAGAAGTCAAACGTCTGCGCCGTAAAGTCAACGGCGCTTTGCGGGACGCTCCACATGAATTTTTGGCTTTTGCCGTCGTTGAGATAGACAAGACCGGCTTCGAGGTAATTCCCCGACCATGTGTTTGTCTGGTATTTTTTCTGATGGATGTCGGGCGCGCCGGTGCAAAGCATAAACTGCACGCAGGAGCCTAAATACATGTACGCTAAATCCGTACCGCCGATTTCGGCGTCCGCTTTTCCGTCGCGATTGTAGTCAATCGAAGCGTCGATGGGCGTGTGTTTCTCTGCGAAAACAACCCACGCCATGTAAAGGCTGTCCTCTTTCCAGGTCATGTAGAAATCCGCCCGGATATCTTTGTCTGTGTCGAACTCGGCAATAAATTCGTCGCTGCTGTAATCGACGGTGTGAATTTTCTCGCCGTACTCGCCCTCGCTGACGACGCCGTCCAAAACCGGTTCGGTCGTGGACATTTTAACCGTCACGCCGGCATTGACCGGACTGGCCGAGATCGGCAGAGCAAAAACGCCGAGCGCCATAAAACAAAAAAGGACAACCGCTAAAATTCTTTTCATTGTAAAGCTCCTGATAAAATGTATTTATTATTTTATGATTTTCATCATAGCATTTTTTATTTAATTCTGTCAATAAAAAAATCCCGTAAATGCGCCTGCCGCTTTTTGACAGGTCATACGGGATCTTCGTGTCGGAATTTACTGCATTTGCGAGAATTTCTGCGCGGTTTGCGTAATTTTCTGCTGTTCGACCGGGGTGACCTGATACCAGCCTTTTTCGCTCATTTTCGCGTAAATGTCTTTTTGCATATTCATGGTTTTTTCCAGAACGCTGTCAAACGCGCTGCGAACGTTGGCCGTCGAGGATTCGATGGTGCCGTTGTAAAGCAGGCCGCTGGTGGCTTTGACGGTGATCAGCAGGTTTTCCATTAAGGTTTTATCGTCCATAATCCGTTTCCTTTCTTTTAAAAAAACTATTGTTTAAAGGACCTGATAAAGCTGATTGAAAAGCTGGGTGTTCTGCTGTATCAGATCGTTTACAAAGTTTTTCAAATTTTGGTCTTTAAGTTGGTTTGCGCATTCTGTACACTGCGTTTTTAAGAACTGAACATGATTGAGCGCGTCTTCTATATAAAGCAATTCCTTCGGACTCATCTGTTTCACCTCCTGATTCTATGTAAAACAAACGCTTTACATAATCCGCGACGTGTGATATAATAAAAAATGGAGATTTTATAAAAGTTAAAAACAAAATAAAATCGCCGCTTGCTGCTCGCGTTCTCGTTGCCTTATTGGTTGTCAAGATTGCAGAATCGTATGTTTGAACTGAGCAGTAATACTATTCCCGAACCTTTCGTGAAATATACTTAAAAAACTGATACCGAATCGTTAAAAGTGTATGATAACTGTAAGGAGAAGCAACAATGGGTGAGTATCTCATAAAAAAAGTCGAAGTCGGACCGGTGCGCACCAACTGTTATATTGTTCGGAAAAAGGACTCCAGGGACGCGGTTGTCATTGACCCGGGCGCGGAGATTACGGTCATACGCGACGCGCTTTTCAAAATGGACGCTGCCTGCCGGGTTATTCTGCTGACGCACGGCCATTTCGACCATATTCTTGCGGTGGGCGACCTGAAGAATGCAAACACTTTGGTCGGGATTCACAAGCACGACGAGCATTTCCTGACCGAGCGGGACATGTTTTCCGCGATGCTGCCCTATGATCCGCGCCCCTTTGAAAAAGCGGACGTTCTGTTTGACAAGGAGGGCAGCTATAAGGTGGGCAGTTTTGAATTTTACGTCATTCCCGCGCCGGGACACACGAAAGGAAGCGTCTGCTATATTTTCGACGACATTATGTTTACCGGCGACACGCTCTTTAAAAACAGCATCGGCAGAACCGACCTGTACGGAGACCCGCAAGAGATGGAAAAAACGCTGAAAATGCTGTATAACCTCCCCGGCGATTACGCGGTCTATCCGGGCCACGAAGGACCCACCACGCTCTCGGACGAAAAAGCGCGGAATCCCTATTTCGCGAAATACCGTGTACGTTGATTTAAAATTGTCAATAATCAATAGTAAGAAATTATATTGATAAAAAAGCCTGTTTTTGGCGATATAACCGATTTTACGGGACAATGTTTTTTTGTTAACACATGTGTGCTACAATTACTTCCGATTCTTGGAAGGGAAGGTGAATTCGGATTTTTCGGTTTTTTGCCGGTTGATCCTAATGCAGAGTATCAAATGAAAAAGGAATGCAATTTTTTGAAAAAATATATACAAACCGCTTTAATGCTGTTCTGCGATATTATCATTATCGCGTTTTCCTCCTACGCGGCACTGCTGCTTCGGTTTGATCTTTCGATTGAAAGGGTAAACCCGCATTATACGGAAAGGCTTGTTTCGTACCTGCCGTACAGTATCATCGTAACCCTTCTTGTCTTTTTGGCGTTCGGTCTGTACAACAGTATCTGGGAATTCGCCAGCATGAGCGAAGCGATTCGGATCCTGATCGCATGTTTTCTCTCGGCGATTTCCTTCTTTACCGGAAGCATGCTTTTGGATATGGGGCTTCCGAGAAGCTGCTATATCATATACATGCTGCTGCTGATCTGCCTGACCGCGCTTTTAAGGTTTTCCAACAAAACGTACCACCATATCTTAAAATTTGTTCGGAAACTTGGACGCTGCCATACAAACATTATGATTATCGGCGCGGGCAGAGCCGGCGACCTTTTAATCCGGGACATCAGCAGCAGCGCGAAGTTTAACAACAGCAGGGTAGTCTGCGTCATTGACGACGACCCGGAAAAAATCGGAAGCCGTATCTGCGGCGTCAAGGTCGTCGGAACCAGAAAGGACATCCCGGATGCGGTAAAAAAATACAAAGTCAACCAGATTATATACTCCATACCGTCCGCGCTCAGCGCCGACCGAACCGATATCTTAAACATCTGCAAGGAAACCAAGTGCGAGCTGAAGATGCTGCCGAGCATTTACGAGCTTGTGAACGGAGAGGTTGACCTGTCAAAGGTTCGTCCGGTCGAAATCGAAGACCTGCTCGGCAGGCGTCCGATTAAAATTGACACGGAAAGAATTCTCGGTTATGTCGAGGGCAAGACCATCCTTGTGACCGGCGGCGGCGGTTCTATCGGAAGCGAGCTGTGCCGCCAGATCGCGGGGCACAAACCGGGCAGGCTGATTATTCTTGACATTTATGAGAACAGCGCCTACGATATTCAAAACGAGCTGAAAAGAAAGCATCCGGACCTGAACTTAACGGTTTTAATCGGTTCGGTACGGGACGAAAAGAGAATCAACAGCATTTTCGAAAAATACCGTCCCGACATTGTCTATCACGCGGCTGCGCATAAGCATGTTCCGCTGATGGAGGAAAGCCCGAACGAAGCGATTAAGAACAATGTGTTCGGCACGCTGATAACCGTAAAAGCCGCCGACAAATACGGCGCGAAACGCTTTGTTCTGATTTCGACCGACAAAGCGGTGAACCCGACCAACGTGATGGGCGCCACAAAGCGCATCTGCGAGATGATCATACAGTGCTACAACCGCCGCTCCAAAACCGAGTTTGTGGCCGTACGGTTTGGAAACGTGCTGGGCAGCAACGGAAGCGTGGTTCCGCTGTTTAAAGAGCAAATCAAAGAGGGCGGACCGGTCACCGTCATGCACCCCGACATTATCCGCTACTTTATGACCATCCCGGAAGCGGTTTCGCTGGTAATCGAAGCGGGCGCGCTGGCGAAGGGCGGAGAAATATTCATACTGGATATGGGACAGCCGGTCAAAATCCTCGACCTTGCCGAAATGATGATAAAACTGTCCGGATTCAAGCCGTACGAGGATATCGACATCCAGTTCACCGGCCTTCGTCCGGGCGAGAAGCTGTATGAAGAGCTTCTGATGGCCGAGGAAGAGATGACGCAGACCGAGAACGACCTGATTTATATCGGAAAACCGATCGAGTTCGACGACGACGAGTTCCTCGCCAAGCTGGAGAAGCTAAGGTTAGCCCTTCGGAACGAAAACTGCGACGCGCGGGCGCTGATTTCGGAAATTGTGCCGACCTATCAGTATAAAACGCAGGAAGAGCAGGAGCTTGAAATGCAGCAAAAGCGCAATGCGTCATCCGACAAACCGCAGATAACGGTGATCAATCCGATCATGACGAAAAAATAAAAAAAGACCGCAATAGACCGACTGGTTTATTGCGGTTTTTGCATTGTTTTCAGCCCGAAACGGGCAAGGAGCTCGCGGTTCTTCTCCGCGTCCTTCTTATTGACCGAGCGGAAGTCTTTCAGCCAGGCTTTCGCTTTTTTATGCTGCCGGAAATAGACGGAAAAAATCCTTCTTATCCAGTAAATTGGCAAAAGGAACGGTAGCTTGACCAGTTTTGGATACTTCAGGCGCATGACGGCGTAAGAAGGGAAGAGGGTTGTCAAAACATATTTTCTTCGGCTGCGGTTGTAATCGCAATCAGCGCCCAGTTTGCTTTTGATATGGTTTTTCTGCGTGCCGTAGGTGCAGCTTTTGACAATATTGTCGCCCAGCTCTTGAAGCAGCGGCGTCATCTCGCCGTCTCCGAACCAGGCCGCCGCGAGCGATTTTAAGTTGTTGTAAAACTCCAAAAGCTGCGCGTGTCTTAACTCGCGGTTGAGCGTGATGATATCCAGCTCTTTTTGATAATGCTTCAGGTAAACGTAGATATCCATAACCGCGCGGATGCCGACGCCGCCGTTGATGAAGTGGTGGGCGGCGTGCGCGACAAGGTGGATCAAAAAGCCCTCTTTGGTCAGGTTGCGCAGCGGCTTGTCCTTGCCGGTTCCCACCGCGTACTGCCAGCCCGGGTTAATGGTTTCCGAAAAATAGGAGGGCGCAAGCAGGTTCGGGTGGAACTCGACTTTCATCAAAGGCTCTTTTAAGAAAACATAATGGTTCTCGGATTCGGTTTCGGGAATATAGCCGAGCTGGTACATGATCAGCTTGACGTCCTCGATTTTGCGGATATTGCACAAAAAATCCAAATCCGCCATGGTGCGCATCTCGGGCGACGGATACAGCTCCCGCAGAACGCTGCCTTTGAGCGGAATGCAGTCTATTCCGAACTCGTCCGCCTTGCTCAGGATCGAGCTGCTCTCGATATACTGGAGCGCGGTTTTGCGCCATGCTTTTAAATAATCTGTCTTAAACGGTTCGATAACCTGCGCGGGCAGCTCCTTTAAAGCCGGGTAAACCGCCGGCGTCACGGAATGCAGCGACGCCAAATAGTATATTTTTTTCAAATCAATCGCGCGCGGAATGCGCCGAACGGTTTCTTGGTTGAGCGAACAACGCAAAAGTTTTATGAGATACTCCGAATGAATCGCAAGATCGGTATTCTCCATTTTGCTCCTGTTCTGTTCTATTTTTTTATAAGTTTATTATCGATTCGGATCCTTTGGTTTTTTCTTCACGGCCGCGCCGCAGATTTTGCAGAAGGTGTCGTCGGGTTCCAGCGGATTTCCGCAGAACCGGCAGTGTCCTTCTTTCGGCGCGGTTTTGGAAACCGATATTTTCTTCTTCTTTTTCTTCCGATAGCTCGCCGCAAACGTCACGGTCAGCACGACAGGCGTAAAAATGCAGAGAAAAAGGACAAAGTATTTTACCCACGCGTATCCGCTGTCCGCGCGGATTGCCGTAATCGGGATGCCCCACTGTTCGATGTTTTGGGTTACGCTAAAGTACTCAAGCGCAAAAGCGCCGTCCCGATAAAACGTCGCTTTCTGCCCCGCCTCGATGTCGGTCAGCTCTTTGGTTTTCGCGGATATGACAGAGGCGGCGCCGGTAAACATCCATATCGCGGAATAGTCCGGTCCCTCTTCGACTGCGAAAATGGTGCCCTTGATCTTTAAATCGGCGTTGGCTAATTCCACCGTAAAGCTGCCGTCGTAAACGATCGGCTGAACATAAGCCCATGCTTTTCCGCGGACCAGCTTTACGACGGTATCCTTTAGCTCCGCATTGGATAGAAGCAGCTCGCTGTCGGATAAGATTTGAAAATAGGAGGTATCGTCAAAGTAGAGCGCGCACTTCGCGCCGGCTTCGGTTCTGACCGAAGTGCCGGCGGCAATCTCGTCGTTTTCCCTTAGCGCTTTTTGCGTTCCGTTAACGCCGTAGACCGCGCCGGAAATATCGCGGACGGCGGCTCTTCGGTTCGCCGGCTGCTCAAGCTCGTTTTCGGTCCGTTCCGGTTCGTTGACAAGTTCGTATCTATATTTCGTGCCGACGGAAAGGACGCCTTCGGCGCAGACGCAAAGCGCGATTTTCCCGTCGCCGCCGCACTTATCGGCGTTTCTTAAATTATCGTCTTCGATTTCAGTGGTTTTCGCGTATTCGATCGCTTCCCGCAATCCCCAGACATAACTTTCCTTCTGCGCCGCTGCCGCAAAAGAAAGGGAAGTTGCGAATAATAAAAGCAAAAGAACGCAGGAGAGCAATCTTCTCAACGGAACTCCTCCTATTTTTATTTATCTTGATTATTTTATCATATAAAGTTAATAATAGCAATAAAAAATTAAACCCCGCTTTTTTATATGGTATTTCACCACAAAAATGTTATAATAAGAATCGGAAATACTATAAAAAAATATTATTGCTCTTTAGAATAGATTCGGGTAAAATGATCTCAAAGAAAATATGCGGGTGAAAGGGGTATTGATTATGGAATTTAAAGAAGGCAAATGGCAGCATCACATCAATGTCAGGGACTTTATTGTCAGAAACTACACGCCTTACGACGGCGACGAAAGTTTTCTCGCTTCGCCGACGGAACGCACACTGGCATTGTGGAATAAGGTAAAAGCGCTTCTTGCCAAGGAACGCGAAAACGGCGGCGTCCTTGACATTGACGAGCATACGATATCCACAATCACTTCGCATAAACCGGGTTATATCGACAAAGACCTCGAGCTGATCGTCGGTCTGCAGACGGACGAGCCGCTCAAGAGAGCGATTATGCCGTTCGGCGGCATCCGGATGGTCAGATCCTCGCTGGAAGCATACGGCAGAAAGATGGACCCCGAGGTCGAGAAGATATTCCAGTTCAGAAAGACGCACAACGACGGCGTTTTCGACGCCTATACCGAAGATATGCGCAAAGCGCGCCACAGCGGCATTATTACCGGACTGCCCGATTCCTACGGCAGAGGAAGGATTATCGGCGATTACCGCCGCGTTCCGCTCTACGGCGTGGATTACTTGATTGCGCAAAAGAAAAAAGCAAAAGAAGACTATGTCTTTGACATTATGAACGACGAGATTATCCGGCAGCGCGAGGAGCTGTCCGAGCAGATCCGCGCGCTGGAAGCGCTGAAGGAAATGGCGTCGACGTACGGGTACGATATTTCCCGGCCCGCTCAGGACGTGCGGGAAGCCATTCAATGGCTGTACTTCGCGTACCTCGCGGCCGTCAAGGAGCAGAACGGCGCCGCGATGTCCATCGGCAGAATTTCCACTTTCCTCGATATTTACGCGGAGCGGGATTTGCAGGAGGGCAGATACACCGAGTCGGAGATTCAGGAGTTCGTGGACCACTTTGTCATGAAGCTGCGCATGGTGCGGTTCCTGCGCACGCCCGCGTACGACGAGCTGTTCTCCGGCGACCCGACCTGGGTA
>ENA-OWOZ01000095-OWOZ01000095.1-bioreactor-metagenome-genome-assembly--contig:-NODE-95-length-126476-cov-12.639704_pt1 | contig 126476 bp, 91 predicted proteins | sample MGYA00238140_ERZ651804 | MGnify/ENA primary metagenome ERZ651804 (study PRJEB26910, sample SAMN07631232) | bioreactor metagenome | isolation source: Switchgrass digestor | place: USA: Dartmouth...
CATAACGCTAACAAATGGTAATACGTATACTGTTTCCGGTTGGGTTTACGCAGAAGAGTCTAAATATCTTCGTTTAAGTGTGCAGGAAAGTGCAAGCCCATGGCGCGTGTTTAATACAGGCCTTGTTTTAATTCCTGCCAAACAATGGACACGTTTATCTGTCACGTTTACGCTGCCAAGTGATTGGACGCAACCGAGTAGAATACAACCAAACTCTCCGCGTAATTCAACGACATTATCAGATTTCGCTACTATACCCGCATGGTGGGACGCAATACAGGTGGAACAAAAACCCTACGCTACCTCCTTCACGGACGGGACAAGGACAGCCGAAAGTTTGACCATTCCCACGGCTGGGGTGCTGAATCCGCAGGAGGGGACGGTGGAGGTCACCTACATTCCTAGCCTTGATAGTTCAAAAGTAGCTTTGGGCAGCGCAGGACAAGACTGGTGGTGGATTTTTGGGGCTGGTTCAGCTCTAGATACGAATGAACTTAGGTTGGCGTACGCTAGTGGCTCATGGCGTTTTCGAGTTGGAAGAGGTAGCGATACAACATACTCGATGTCCTTTGCGGCTGGCGATAAAATTTCGCTGGCTCTCGCTTGGAAACAAGGAGTAGATGCTAGATTCTTTATAAACGGCGTTAAGGTAGCTACCTTTACACCATATAACTTTGACGTAGGAACAATTATTTCGATAGGCTACAGCTACCTTTGGAATCGTTATTACTGCAACGGCCTCATCGACGACCTCCGCATCTCCAACCGTGCCCGTACAGACGAAGAGATATTAGCAGCATACCAGAGTGGGAAGCCACTACTAGCGGACGAGTGGACAACATATAAGTTGGATTTTGACGACAAGGTAAGAATAACAGCACAAGGACAAATAATCTGTAACGAATTGATAGAAATTTAGGAGGTGAATTTATGGCACAACTTAAGGCAGGTACTACTATCGGCGGTAGAGATATTGTGCAAGAGCTTGATTCGCATAAGGCAGAAAACGTGACACAAGCAGATGGAGTTCACGGGTTAAAAATAGAAACAGGTACATGGACACCGGTTTTAAATAGAACGGGCGCAGTTTATAGTCAACAATATGGACACTATATACGAATTGGAAACATTGTTTTTTGTGTAGGGAGAATTGTATTATCATCAAAAGGTACGTCATCATTGGGTACAGCAATAGAAGGCTTACCCTTCCCTGTGGCAGACACGGATCATCGTTTGCAAGGTATTGTTTGCCATAACATAACATTACCAACTGGTTTTTATAACACTGTAGCAAGATTAGCTCCGAGGAGTATTTATGTATATAAGTCGTCAGGCAATTGGTCAGATTGGTTAACATACAATGAGGTTCAAGATAATTCAGAATTTTATATTAATATCTTATACAGGACAGCATAGGAGGGTTGAGAATGATAGAGAAGATAACATTGGATATGTTAACACAAAATAGTGTTAGCGTGAAAAAACAGCAATATGTAATTATGGACGACAAAGAATATCCAGTCGGGCAACCGTGGCGGCGTGCATATATAAACAGCGAAAAAGGCAGACAACAGGTACAGGAAGAAGTGCCTTCACCGTATAAGGAAGCTATTTTTGCAGTTTGGGGTGATACACCAACAGTGACAGAACAGCTCCCATTAGGAAGCTTATACGATGCTATCGACAAAATATGATAAAAACGTCCTGCTTTGACTGGAATTATAAAATATTATTAAGAGAAACTATGAACGCAGATTATGGAACAAACAAATGGTTAAAATAGCTGTTCAAAAAGGTGTAATAACAGTAGAACAGTATGAAGAAATTACTGGACAGGATTATGACTCATAATGATTCAAACCCTGCTTTGTTTGTCACTGAGAGAAAACCTCATGAACGGTTAGGCAGGCGTGGAATTCAGAGAATCTTTTCTGAATTGGGTAAACGGGCAGGATTGAGTAAAAGAGTATATCCACACCTGCTTAGGCATACAATTGCAACCGTGATGCTGCAGAATGGTGCAAGTTTAATGGAGGTTCAATCCCGAAGGACATTAATCGCCTTAGTCGTAATGACAATATCGAAAGACAAGGCCGGTGATACCAAATGAAGTATAAACTAAACGAACATATATTTGATGAATGGAACGAAAGATCTGCATACCTTCTTGGGTATCTGTTTGCAGACGCCTGTATATACAGGGGCCCAGGCAATAGATATGAGATCATAATATCAGGTACAAGGCTTGAGACTTTAGAAATAGTAAAAGAAATACTTGAAGCCGAGCATCCTATACGCACAAAGGGTCCAAAATGCTATCAGCTTCGCATTGGCTCAAAAATCTTAGTTGAGACCCTTGAATCTTTGGGTTTAACAGAGAACAAAACGGTTAACCTGACATACCCTCCTATTCCTCGTGAAGTCGAGCGGCATTTTATAAGAGGGTACTTTGACGGCAAAGGCAGCTTCATGATAGAACGTAACCGAAGGATAGTATCCAACTTCTCAGGCGCCTGCTATGAGTTTATGGAATCTCTTCGCGACAGGCTAGTTCTTTACGGATTAAACAGGGCTAACATACATCAGTACGGGGAAGGAGATGCGTCAAACCAGATACGCTACTACGTTCGTGACACAAGAAGACTATATGAATTACTCTATCAGGGCGCGAGTGTTTACTCGCGCACTCAGAGAGCACGTTATGAAAGGGGTTATCGAATCTAATGAAAAAGAACACCAGGAGAGATCTCGTAAATGAGTATGATGCCTTTGTTGAAGAAAACAGTATATCAGAAACTTCATTGATCGGGGTCGATCTATCGAGTAGTGAAGACGAAAGCAATGACAATAGTGAAACACAAAGACAAACTAGTCCGGCAACATATGATCCAAGTCCGGCTTCAGGCTCATATAATGGGTTTAGCACAGACCAAGGCTACAGATGTTCAATTGATAACCCCATGGTTTTATACGCTCTTACCTATGGGCCCACATCGAATATATTCAAGCAGCATATATATGGGCGGTTTACAGGCACGAACGACACAACAGATGTAAGCAGAAATAATACTTAGCAAGTGGGTCTTATATGCCCGATCTGATGGAGGAATATCAAAGAATAACAGATAACAACAATCATAATTGTAATAATAACTCTTATAACAGAGCGGACAAACGGGCCGGGGCAACAATGAATCTGGATTCGGTAATGCGCAATATGGCAATATATTGCGCAGTTACACTATTAATTATCAACACTATAGGTGCGTCTTGTATAAGACAAGCGATCAGAATAAATATGGTTGGCGAAAAGAAAACTGAGGGAGAGAATAGAGAAAAATCGCCAACCACCAATAAGTGCAGCGAGCTTGTATTTGATGTTTTGCATGATTAAGATACTTTATTATTCACAAATTAGGGAGGTCATATCATGAATAAGGAATCTCAGATTGAGGTCAAGTTACTTACAGCAGCTATGATGTTTGCTGCGATGATTCAAAAAATCATGGAAGAAAATTCAGACAAACTCAGTAAGGAGCTCACAAAATTTATAGAAAACAATCCTGATGCGACTGTTGAGGACATAACAAGAGAACATGCAAAGCTCGTTATAGCACTAATGACCGATATATTCAAACTTTAACCTAAATCAGCAAGAATTCTCCCATCCTCTATAGGTGGGGGTAGTTCACTTAGCAATAACTGTATAAGACTCTTCTGATCAGGATATACTTACTAGAGGAGGTGTTTGTATGAGGAAGATACTATCACTATTACTGATTCTTATTGTGATTACTTCAACAGTTGCATATGCTCAGCCTGCGCCTACGCCTGTACCAACTCAGGATTCAGCTCAGAAAAAGGCAAACGAGTCAGGCAAGGCGTACTTAGAAATCATTGATTATCCTGCGTATATCTTTACGACATTGAATGGCCACTTCTACGGAGTGCAAATAAGATACGATGACAGGGAACAGTATTATTATGCAGTACTTATGGAAGACGACAAGGATATTTATGAATTCCATGAAGATTATAATCCAAGCAGTATCGCACAATTAAAAGGATCATTATACCTGTCTCTTGGGAATACAATATACAAGTTTGAGAACGGTAAGCCGAAAGAATTTGCTAAGTTGCCTGGCATTATCGGAGAAATGGGTACGACCGGAGAATATCTGTACGCGTCTTGTGTTGTTGGGAGATACGGTGTGTCAAATTATCACTCCAAAGATTTTTATATTATCTCTACAGATGGGAGCATATATGAATATCCAGGAGGCGAACATCTTACCTATTGGTGCTATACTGGATTCTCAGTCAACAAAGATTTAGACAGGCTTGCATGTTTGTCTAGTGATATCGCTGGTGTAGTAATAAGAAGAGATACTGGCAAAGTAGAAATGCAAAGGACGGGAGAGTGGTGGGATTTCCCCGACGAAGATTACAGAGTTTATCATGTGCTCTATTATAACAATTGTCTGTTAGCGAACGCCAAGGGCTCATTAGTATACTACGACGAGGATAATCAAAGACAGGTTCTTCTTGGAGACATGAAAGGCACATGGATATACTTTGAATCATTCAGGTGTCAGCCAGGCAATTCCGCTCCCATTAAGACTGGCTTAGGCGAAGAAGTAAGACTTGGTTATGTAGCATGGTGGACTATCGGCGATGATGGATATATATATGGCCGCACAATGGAATCATGGGATAAATATCATTCTTTCAGACTAGCAATTCCAGATTCCGTAAAAGAGGTAGTAACATATAAAAAACAGAGATAACCCGGGGCGGGATGTATGTCCCGCCTGGTTTATATTTAGAAGGAGAGGTATTGTGAGTAAAAGAGGAAGAAAGTTTAAAGACCTGTCTGGACAAAAAATAGGAGACCTTACTGTTTTAAGACTTGACGATCGTGTTAAGTATAAAAGATGGATATGTAAATGTAATTGCGGTACAGTTGTGTCTTTAACCCCAGCTCAAATCAGCCGTGGGCATTGCGGCTGTCTTAATAAGGGGCGAAAACCCCTCATTTCTAAAGACGAACTATACAATCTGTACGTCGTAAAAGGATATACCAAAGTTAAGATCGAACAGATCACCGGCGTCAGCAGAAGGACTATCAGTAAATATATCAATATGTATGACCTTGATAATGAAAAGTTCCTCTATAGATACAAGATATAGTAAATTAAGTAACAATTATTTTCCCATTTTCATCTTTTATCCTCTTAAACCCGGTATTATAGTTATAGAAGGACTTTTAACAATAGTCGTTTTAATGGGTATCCGTGTGAGTTTTTGCTGGGACAGGCGATAAAGAATTAAACTACCCGCGCCACTCACCGCAGCAAATACGCCGCACGTTCATATTATAGCGCAAGGAGGTGTTTTGGTGGGCAAGGACGAAAGCAAGAACGATATCGTTAAGAAAGAAAGTTACATAGTCAGATATGATATTCTTCCACCTGAATGGAAGATGACAAATGTTGGTCTTAAGGCAGTAATAGACATGCAGAAAGCTATAAACTCAGTTGGTACGCATGGCATTCTTGCTGGTATTCCTATAATATGTAAAGGTAAGCAATGCCCATACATAGACACCTGCGCTATGGAGACATTGAATATAGATGTCAATACTCTAGTCGGAAACAGATGTCCAGTAGAAGTGGCTGAGATAATTGACCTGTTCGAAAAATACTGTGCGCAGTTTAATATAGACGAGAATACTGAAGATATGGTTATGCTCGGCCTTATAAAAGAGCTTATTGACTACGAGATACAGATAAGAAGAGCCGATCACAAAATGGCTTCTCAAGGAGATTTCCTTGAGGATATAGTTGTCGGTGTAACAGAGCGTGGCCATCCGATTGTAAATAAAGAAATAGCTAAACCTATTGATTATAAGGAACGCGCTGTCAAAAAGAAGCACGAAATACTACAACTCTTGAATTCTACACCTAAAGACAAAGCAGCTAATACTAAGAAGGTAGAAGTAAGCATGGACCCATCGACATATGCTGCACAGTTGCTTGCTAAGGCAAAAGATCTTGACGATGTAAAGATTATAGATATCGAAGTACAAGATGATAACACCGAATAGCAGTAGGTATACAGAAGGGAATTGACTACGTATGGGTCGCATAAAGGGAATAAAGAAAGGACCTGCATACTGGAAGAATAAAGACTACGATGTACCAATAGAGATTATAGACTATTATGGCGAGGCAGGCGGCAGACATTATGTGCGCGCCGTCGATATGGAAGGCAATCAAACAGGTATACCGCTCGATGAAATCGAATACTACACAGAAAGATACAAGACTGTAGCCGAAAGACTACGTGCTGCATATCCAGATCAATCCGATGAATGGATCAATAAAAAGATTCACGATATAGCTAAGGACGCCGACGCAAGGCGCGTTAATATAGAGTCGATAATAGATGAGTACATAAATCCAGGAGCATCGTCCGTCAAGGCAGAAGTTATGGACGCAGCTCCAAAGGTTGAAACAACAGGTACAAAACCCAAAGTAGAAACCAAGAATGTAGATGAAGTTATAAAAGAGACAGCAAAGACTGCTGATAGGATAGACGACGCAGCCGATGCTGCCAAAGCTATGACAAAAACAAGTAAGTCTGCCGAAGCATTAAAGAAGAATGCCAAGCTAATAGACACCCTGCAAGACCAATACGGCATAAGTGCAGCGAAAGGTGTTTCAGATTGGGCAGGCAAAGCCGGACTGATTGCCGGAGGAATCATTCTTGCTGGCGCACTTGTTCAGGCAGGGCTTGACTGGCAAGAAAAACAAAGAACTCGCAAGATGGAAAGTATCCAAAGAAAAAATACAAGACGCCTTGAAAAAGAAATGAAGTTTGATAAAGATACCTACTACGATGCCATTCAAAGATACAACGAAGATGTTCCAGATATAAAAGTGCTAGATCAATATGTTGGTCTGCCCCAGAAGCTTTATGCAAACAGAATCGGCCATACGAATACATGGGGCGGCGTCAAGTATTAGGAGGTGCAGTAAATGGCTGGTGCAGGTAAAACAGCTAAAGTCATATCAGAAGCTGCAGAAGGAGCAGCTAAAACAGCTTCCAAAGCAACTAAAACGGCTTCAAAAGCAGCTGCAGCCGCTTCAGATAAAAAGTTAATAGATATACTTAAAACCTTCAAGAAAAATCTTGTGAAAAACTCCGTAATGGACAATTATGTAAACAGAGCAGTATCTTGGGCAATTTATGGAGCTGGTATAGGCGGAGTTGCTGCTTGGGCTGAAGGAGATTCCTTCTGGGAAGGCGCTAAAAGAGGCGCCTTCAGAGGTGCGCTAGCCGGGGCTGCTTATACTGCATATAAGGCAGGCAGAGGAGTGCCGGATTCTAGAGGTATAAAATCTAACTTATTAACAGGAGACGCGTACGGTTATATGACGACCGGCACAAAAATGCCTGGTGTATCCGACCAAGTAACAGCAATAATCAGAAATGAGGCTAACAGCAAACTTGCTGTAGACGCACTAGGCTTGTATGGTGGAACTTCTGCTAGTCGAGTGCGTAGACCGTAAAGGTGATGCATATGGCTACAATATTTCATAGTATAAACCAAAAATACTTGAAAATCTCTAAGGCAATATCAGATACCTTGCCGTTTTTCTTTGAATCAGTACCACAGCATGGCACCAATATGTATACAGGACTTAAGCTCACAGGTAAAGCAACGGCTCTTGGAGTATCGGCTTTATCACTTTATGCTATAGGCAGATCAGCAAGAAACGTAGTTGAGTATAAAAGAGACATGGCAATGGGTACGGCTACTCCAGTTGGTATACTTCCTGCCATGAGATATGTACAGCCAACTACAGGAAGAGATCTTGGTGCAACGGGCGACCTGGTATTTGGACTCCATAATCTAAGAAGGGGTTGATAACAGGTGGCAGTTGAGAAACCTATAAAGAACGTGCTCGGTAAGGCAGGCAAGGTAATACAGGACGTAAAAAGCTTGCCAGGTTTTGGCGCCGCTGCGCTTGACCTTGGAGGCAATATCGTTGTTAATGTACTAAGTGGAGACAGTCTCGGTACTGCAACACTTAAGGCGATACCAGAATCAATAGCATGGGCAGTGGCTCCAAAGATTATGACAGGCGTAATGGTAGCACAACTCTTGCCTGCAGCTGTTACTGGCTACATAAACGCAGATGCAAAACTCAAGAGCAGATTTAATGAAAACCATAAAGCAGGAACAATGTTTACATATACAGATACGAGGGCAGCATTAACGATGCGTCAAGCCGCTATACAGGCTATTCAAGGATCAAAGATGAATGCAAGAAATGCTCTTGGTGGAGAAGCCGCATTGATGCACCGCGGATGGGGCGACCGGTTGTCATAATTGGATGTGATATAATGTCACTAACAAGAGAAGAATTAGAACAGATAAAAATACTGTCAGACCCTGTCCTTTGGGCAGAAGCTACACTAAGAGACCCAGTAGATCCCTCAAAACCAGTAACCTTAAGATGGTATCAGGAAGAAATACTAAGAGACAAGTCAAACCGTAAGGTGCTAAGATGCGGACGTCGTGTAGGTAAAACATTCACGATGGCAATACATATGCTGTGGTATGCATTTACTCATGCAGGAAGACCACAGATTGTAGTAACCCCGTACGAATCACAGATATCTGTGATTTTTGAAGTACTAAACGCATTTATAGTTAATTCGCCAGTACTTAAAGACTCTCTCGATAAGAGTAATAAGAGTCCATATTATTACATAAGACTTAAAAACGGCTCTGTTATCAAGGGTTTTACCGCAGGTACACGTTCTGGTGCAAATGCCAGTTCGGTGCGTGGTCAGGCCGGCGACTACATATACATGGATGAGGTCGACTATATGTCTGACGCCGACTTCGAAACAGTGTATGCAGTTGCAGCAGATATTAACACAAAAGGCGTATGGATTGCGTCAACGCCGACTGGACGCAGAGGTAAATTCTGGGCTGCGTGCATGAATGCCAGAATACCAGAGGACGAAGTCGACGAGAAAGGTAACCCAAGGAAAGTATGGACAGAATTCCATTATCCGTCCATGGTTAACCCCGGATGGGGTCCTCAGATGGAAGCCGACTTCAGAGCCTCCTTAACAGAACAGGGTTATATACACGAAGTTCTCGCAGAATTCGGCGAAGAAACCGTTGGCGTTATTCCGAAAGAGTATATCGACAGGGCCAGAATGGTTTATAACTACATGGATAAAGTTGACTATCCGGCTATAAGAATTATAGGTTCCGACTGGGACAAATACGGAGCAGCCAGCCAGATAGTCGCAATGGAATATAACGAGCACTATAATAAGTTCATGGTAATTAACAGGGTTGAAATCCCGAAGACTAAGTTTACTCTTGACAATGCAGTTAAGAAGATTATAGAGCTTAACGAGATATATAATCCTCAATATATATATGTAGATAGAGGTTATGGAGAATACCAGGTAGAGACATTGCACAAGTATGGCATGGATCATCCCGAGACAGGACTTCATAAGAAAGTTGTGGGGGTATCATTCAGCGAGAGTAAGTCGGTAGTAGATCCGTGGACAAAAATATCTGAAAAGAAACCAATTAAGCCGTTCATGGTAAACCAACTCGCTCTTCTATTTGAAAGAGATCGCATAATAATAAACGACAATGACGAACTGATTATTCGTCAGCTTGAAAACTACAGAGTAGTAAAAAGAACAGTGTCTGGCGTTCCCGTATTTACAAGCGAGGACGAACATGCAATCGACTGCATGATGTTGTGCGTGCTTGCTTTCGTTGAACACTTTCCTGGTATAATAGCGACGGTTGCAGAGGTAAAGCCAAGCACCAAAATACTGCCGATACGAACTGTTGCTGAGAATCCGCTCAAGAAAGTTGTTAACAAGAGCATTTCAGATATGATACTTGAAAGAGAAAAGGACTATCTTAAGTGGGATGAACCTGGTTCACCTCCGCTTAAGAAAGTCCCGGTTGGTTCAAAGCCTAACCGTAATCTCAATATATACAGCTGGTCTACTAGGGGTACTAATCTATATAAAGCGCACAGGCGGAGCACTTGGTAATACCGTGCCGGATCCGAGCGGACGGCCGGCACGTTAGATCCCTTCCTGTAAACCTATTACCTTCATCTTCTGCCATCCGCTTCGGTCAGATGGCGACATCTCTTTCCCTCCTCTCTCTAAAGGACGGGAAGCCACCCCTCTTCCCGCTCCTTCTTTTTGGAAAATACCAAGTCTATCCGTTGCACGTCACAAGTGCAGCCTGTGTCGAAAAGGAAAGTGGTGTTGATGCCGGCTAAGGCTGAGGTAATACTACGGTCAGTCAGATATATATCTGATAATACAATAGAGGTTCTTCTTGAGTCAAGCGTTCCTTTGACGCAGGACTACAAGAATGTTTACATATTAGATAATGATATCAGGGACGAGGTGCAGTTTGTATTTAATACGCCTAAAGCCCTTACAGGAACAATAGATATATCCAAATATACATCAGAGGTTATAGAGTTAAATGTAGACCTTAAAGATGAAAACCTCAATTCAATTTTTGCCTCATTCCCAATAAGGCTAAAGCGTAGTACAGCAAGGTATATAAAGGATCCAGAATCAGAGAAGATACTTGAGTATGTTCCTGAAATAAAGTTCACACCTGCTGATATTAACACTATAAACAATATTATAAACAACAAGATTGAATCTGTAGTAAAAGACACAATCTCGAACAGCATTACTAAGAACATCAAGAGGATACAAGATCTAAAGAATATGATACAGCAGGTTAAGTCGGACCTCGAGCAAAAACTTGAGGATGTTACCGCGAAATTCGATAAAAACTTACTGGATGATATCCTTATTGATAGACTAAGAAGACTGAAGGACGCGTCAAGGCTCATTAACGATGGTATAATCACGTACCAGCTATATAAACAAATTAAAGACGATCCAAGCTTTGCCATTATAAAAGATGCGTGGGATGAATATCATTGCGGCATTGATGGTTCAATAGAGGCCGAAATGTTGCCTTATATAGATGTAGCAGAACAACTCGTTGACGGAATTGAGCAATTCATTAATGATGCCATCCTGTACGACGAAGAGCCGCAAAATATATCTGATATAGATAAACTAAGAGAGTCAGAGATAGCTTTAGCAGAACAACATTTAAGGCTTCAGGACGATATTAAAAACGCCATGGATAAGGGCGATGAAGACAAATACACGGTAACAAAGAAACAGTTCGACATCATAGACAATACGCTCAAGTACAGGAAAAATGCAAGCACAATAATATCGTCGGCACTAACCAAATTAACAGATATCGTAAAAAGTATCCAGGATGTAACATCAGACAAGTTTCACTCGACGCAGTACAATGCGATTAAACAACAATACGAAGCAGCCATTCGCAACATGAATATTAACAATGCGTCGATGCGTGCCATAACATATTCTATCTTTACAAATGAGTATAACAGCGTACTTGAGACTAAAAGAAACTATGACAACGTAATGAGTTATGGGGTACGCGATGCAATATTCAAAAGCGCATCCACGAACTCAAGACTGTATAAAGACGTAGCTGTTCCTGCAATGACAGAGCTGTTTTACACAGATGAAGAACTGCCTTTCGGAACTGTTGGTAGTACATTAGTGGCGGGTATTGAAGAGATTGTAAAAGCATATAGATATTCAATGCTATCGCTTAAGAATATGCTTGAATCCGATGCGAACAATGTGAACAACTTGGTTGGCCAGATTTACGACAAGCACAGGGTGAGGACCACGTACAATATTATACCGTAGAGAGGCAATAGGAGGGTCAAAGAGATAATGAGTCTAAGAGACGAAATATTTGAAATGGTTAATAAGAATATTCAGTCCGCTATTGAAAAGATTGACCCAAGTTTTATTGATACGCCAACAACAAAGACCTTTAGAATAATTAATAGGCCGGAAAATACTATTATCCGTAAAAGAGTCATAGTTAGAAATCTTGGCAATGAACCGATAATAATAATTCCCCTGGCCGATATCCACTTGGGAAATAAGGGGTGTAATCTCGAGAAACTAGAACAGATCGTCAAGCTGATAAATGAGACTCCTAACTGTTATACAATTCTGCTTGGCGACTTAACAGAAACAGCGACAAAAACCAGTATAGGGCTAGGCATCTTCGATGAAGACTTTCACATAGATGTTCAGCTTGCGTCTGTAAAAAAGATATTAAAGCCTCTTGCAGAGCAAGGCAAGATCCTCGGCGCATTAATAGGAAATCACGAGATGCGCCTTGCATATACAGTTAATCTTAATCCGACATATATGATTTGTGAAAGCCTAGACATACCATACTTGGGTTATCAAGGCTATCTATCTCTTGCAGTTGGTAACCAAACATATCGTATATTAGCCACACATGGCACAGGTAATGCGTCTACTCCGCAAGGCAAGATTGCTGCTGTAAGGAAACTTGTAAATATCGCAGATGCCGATATATACCTAATGGGACACGTTCACGGAAGAATGTACGACAACGATATTATACATGAGATGGATGAACAATCAGGCACTGTAGTGCCGCGCATACGTCACTACGTCGTATGCGGATCGTTCTTAGAGTACTGGGGCACATATGCAGAGATGAAGCTGTTATCCCCGGCAATTACAGGTTCGGTGATGCTTGTGCTTGATCCAGACATAAAAGATGTACGTATTATTTTGTAAGCGAGGTGTATACAATGTGGCAAGATTGGGGGGTAACCAAGGTAGTATCTAGACTCTTCTCACGCAGAAAAAAGCAAGCCACAGTAGATGAAGCCCCCTCCTCAGGCGCTTCAAATAAAAATAGCAGCACAATAAAGAAGATCGGCCTCGCGTTCACCTCAACTTACGGCGCAAGGGCAAGAAGATACGAATTTGAGGGCCCGGCCGGCTTTAGTTTTGAAGAGATAGAGCGAGCATACCTTACAGACTCGTACATACGTCAGGCTTGCGATAAGTACGTAGATTACATGTTTAAAGCAGGATTCGACATAGTAGGCAAAAACACAAAAGCAGTAGAATATATTAAACTAAGACTCGCCGCTATGTCAGTTGCTATAGATAAATCACTTGACGAATTTCTAATAGAAATTGCAGAAGACCTTGTCAGATTTCACAATGTTTTTATAGTAAAAGCAAGGGCAACCAACACTTATCAATACCCTAAGGGGATTACAGTAAAGCCGGTACTTTCAAACAGACCTGTTGCCGGATACTTTCTTCTTCCCGTGTCAACAGTAAGGATAGCAAGAGATATAAACGGCACGGTAAGGAAATATAAGCAAGAAATAAGCGGAATGGAACCTGTCGAGTTTAACCCAGAAGACATAATTCATATGGCAATAGATAGGCCACAGGGAAGAGCATTTGGATTTCCGTTTCTATGGCAAGTGCTCGATGATGTAAAACTATTAAGACAGATGGAAGAACTGGTAGACAGGATGATTTACAAAAACTTATTCCCGCTACTGCATTATAAAGTCGGTCTACCAGAAGAAGGAATGCATGCCACAGATGAAGAGGTGGATGAAGTAAGAGCGACACTTTCAGAGCTTCCATTGGATGGAGGAATAGTTACATCCGAGCGTCATAACATTATACCCATAGGAGTTGGAGATAAAGTTATAGATGCAGCACCATACCTTGAGTACTTTAAAAAGAGAGTATTTACAGGTCTTGGTGTTTCATCAACAATTATGGGCGAGGGCGACACTGTTAATAAGTCGACATCTGACAACCTCGACCAGATGTTTAAGGATAGAGTAAAAGCCTTTCAGAAGGTTATCGAAAATTACTTCAATTCAAAGATTATATACGAGCTCCTTCTTGAAGGCGGATTTGACCCGATAACAAAGCCAGAAAACGCAGTCTATTTGAGGTTCAGAGAAATCGACTTGCAGTCCAAGATGGCAGAACAAAATCACCTTGTACAGCTGTTTACGCAAAACGCAATTACACACGAACAGCTAAGGCTTGGGCTTGGTTATGAACCTGTGACAGAAGAAGAGGAAAACAGACTCTACTTCAGAATGATTACAATACCTACTGCATTAGAAACCTCAAAAGACTCAATAGCTATAAAGATGCAGCAAGCGGCAAATAACGCGGGCGCAAACAAGAACCATCCCACCAATCAATACGGCACAAGGCCGTCTGCAAAGACTGAAAGCATGGTAGAGTCAGTTGTTCCTGTAACCAGTATTGGCTCGCTATATGCGTCCTTCGCAAAGCATTATGAATCAATGAAATCAGATGTTATTATGACAGTGAGACGACATATAAATACAGGCGAGCCTTTATCAGCGCTTAATATAAAGAACGTCGAGATGATACTAAGGCTCGGCGCAGATTATATGGCAACCCTTGCTAACAAGCACATAACGTCATCATTTGTCCAGGGCGTGTCAGACGCAAAGACACAAGCCAGCAAGATAAATGGCGATGACGAAACGATCCTTACCCAGTCAAGCATTAATTTCCACTACCATATAAATTCCTTAAACGAAGAAGTAAAATCGAGGATTAATTCGGTTGCAGACGATATACTAGAGCAGATTAACAGGACTATCAAATCATCTGATAACAGTGATATACTATTTAAAATCTCAGGAATATTCGATGCATTGCAATATAGGCTGAAGTTCATCTCAACAAACCAGGTCTATAAAGCATACAACACAGGGTTTGCAAGAGCAGCCAGAGATTCTGGATTTAACGAAGCATACATTGTGTCAGATCTTGGATGCGAAACTTGCAAGTCCTATCAGAATAAAAAAGTCAACCTCTTGTCAGGCGATCTCCCTCCCTTCCACCCAAATTGTACATGCAGGTTGTCTCTTAGAAAGGGGTATGATGAATGAGTGTATTTGATGGTATAGAATATAACGACCTTGAAGAAAAAATGGAAGTCGGCACAGGTGACAAGATTGAAATAGACAACTCAAAGGAAGCAAGTGTATCAGGCTCGTGGGGCAGCGTCAGCAAGTCAAAGCTCATGCGTGATGTAATGAAGGCCTCGAACTATAAGTCAGTAGCAAAAGAATGCTACCTTATAGTAGAAGAAGGCTTTGAGGATGCTCCGAGCCAGAAGCTTCATTACCCGCACCATGTTATAAAGGACGGCAAACTCGTCGTTCATGAAGGCGGATGTAAAGCTGCTCTGTCATTTCTTAATAAAAGATCCACAAGAAGCAACGCAGCAGCCTACAGACATCTAAGAAAGCACTACAACGAACTTGGGCTTAATACAGACGACTTCCCTAAGGAATACGTACAAGACAACATTACAGTAACCGAATCAATATCCGATGGCAAGCTACGCATTGTTGAAAGCTGTACAGTTAGGACAAACATTGATCCTGAAAGCACAAAGAAAGTAGTCAAAGAAGCAAAAGAAAAAGGCAAGAGAATGGTATTGAAGCCAAGGATTGAGGCGATCCACAGCGGCAGAACAAGAAACCACAATATATATCTTTCTGAAAAGCTAAAAGGCGACAGAACATATAAGGATCCACAAAGCGGCAAATTGATGCCTACGGGTGTATACAGCTTTACAATGCCATATCCCAAACCAATGCTTATCGACCACGATCCTCAGGTAGACAATGTTACAGGCAGAATCACAAATGCACAGTTTGTAAGAGATAGCCTCACAGGAAGAGACACAATAGTCATTATTCCTGAAATCACATCTGAGGACGCGATAGAAAAGATTCTCGATGGAAGATATCTGACCGTAAGCGTCGGCTGCAGTACAGACTCAGCAATATGCAACATATGTGGCAAAGACATCATTAACGAAGGCTTCTGCGAACATACCAAAGGCGAAGAGTATGACGGCGTTGTGTGCGGTTGGATATTAGGCAATATATGGTTTGATGAGTGCAGCTGGGTAGCAGTACCTGCTGACACTGACGCAAGAGTGTTGGATACCGGCGAGGCGTCTGTTATTGAGGCATATATAGAGGTCGACAACGACTTTTATGATCTCGGCAACGGTGCCTCCAAGATTACAGAAGCCGTAGCCAGTACGCTTGGCTTGGTAGAGAGCAAAGAACGACCAAAAGGAGGTTCGAACACAGTGGACAAGAAAGTTGAAAACACTGTGAGTGTCGAGGAATTCAATGCAGTGAAAGATAAAGTAGCTACTCTCGAGAATGCAATCACAGAAAAGGACAACAAGATCAAAGAACTCGAGGGAGCCATTGCAGAGAAAGATGCGGCACTTGCAGAGAAAGACACAAAGATAGCGACTCTTGAAGAAGAAAAGAACGAATTGACATCGAAAGTCGCTACTTTGGAAACCAAGGTAGGTGAGCTTGAAGCAGAAAAACAGGCATTAGTCAATCAGAATGCAGAAATGGCTGCCAAGGCTCATAAAGATTTGGTGGAAAGAGTAGTTGACTTTAAGATTGCACTTGGAAAACCTGGCGTTGAAAACAGAGAAGAAGCTATTGCTGAGCACTCAGCAAGATCTAGCGAATCACTCATGGATTCGTACAGAGATCTTCTCGCAGAACTAACAAGCCGTAACAACATGTTTATATCTGAAAAGCTTACAAGACCGGGAATTAGTGCTTTGGACGACGAGCCCAACTCCACAATAGAGGGTGTTAGCAAGGACGACAAGAACAATAAGATTAACAGCCTCAGTGTGGAGCAAATCATGAAAAACCTATTATCCGGTCACCTAGAAAAATAATGAAGCACAAATCATTATTCAATTAAAGGAGGAAAACAGAAATGGCAGTATTCCCTGAAACAACTAGTCTTTACTATAAGGGCAGGACAAATACTCAGCTCGTAGTATCTGAGGGTAATGCTCCTGCGGAAAAATACCTCGCATCAGAGGCAGAAAATGAAAACATTAAATTCTACTATGAATTCGGACCCGAGAATAACAATGCCGTTGTTATTCCGAAGGGTAAGATTCTCGCTTTCGCAGGTGTGGAATACGATGTCGAAAGCGAAAAGCATGTTCCGAGAGTTAAGATTTGTAACGGAAATACCGACGTACCGATGGGCGTAAACCATCACAATGTATACCAGAGAAGAAGAGACAGATTCTCAGGTTCATCCGTAACAGTTATCACAAGAGAGTATATCCGTATACCTCTGTTCAGCGGAGACGACGCTGAAGCTGCAAATGCTGCCGCTAAGGCTATCCAGTTTGGCGCAGCATGGGCAACATCCAGCGATCCTAACGATCTGTATGGCAAATACGTTAAAGCTGACGAAAACGGTAACTTCATGATTGCAGACCCTACAACTGACAGATACGACAAGATCGTAGGCCAGATCTATGGTATCGAAACAGATATTCCGCCCGCAGGATTCCTGCAGTACTTCATGGAGTTCAGCGACGAGCAGTGGGAACAGTTCGTTAAAACAACACAGATTGTTCCGTCGCCTGGACGTACAAAGGATAAGGCTAATACTCTCGATATCGACACATTCCCTGTGGGGACAGGATACTTCAAGACAACTCGTGATTACGCAGAAGCACTGAAGAACTTCAGAGCAGGTATACCGTTCCTGACAGATGGATACTTCAAGGCAAGAACCGAAAAGACATATGCTACTCTTGCAGATGCAGGTATCCTCGATGTAAGGACTATGGGTCATGTAGAGCTCACACAGGACAAGAAGGTAAAAGTAAACGACCATATCGGCGCAGCTCTGTTCGTAAGACTGAGGGATAAGCTCTGCAAAGACGCTCTGCCTAAGTTCGACGTATCAAGAGGCGTAATTCCTGAGGTTGTTAACTATCCCGAGTACGGCAATGTGCCTCCTCAGAATATCGTAGTTAAAGTTGGCGGAGAAGTAGTATCTGCTGCTAATCTGCATGTAGACTACGAAAATAACCTGGTTGTTATCTACTTCACAAAGGCAATTACAGATCCTGTAGACGTAAGCATTACAGCAGTTGTTCTTGAAAACCAGATTCCTGGAATCCCGACTGGCTGGGACTACAAGAACAACATCGGCGAAGTAAGAATTCTTCTCATGAAGTAATAGAGGGAAAGATGCCTTTCCCTTATCTGAACTATCTATACTAGAAGGAGGAAATCAATAATGGCAACACAGAACGTTGAACTTGTTGAAAAGTATAAATTAATGGTAGAGTCCCTTAAGAATAGCGGCAAAGTTGATCCGAAGCACAGAATTACTGTTAAAGAGGCTCTTACCAGCAATGACATGCATATAATTCTCCCAAAGACAATCGAAACAATTATGCTCGAGGCTGCTGAGCCGGAATATCTCGCATCAAAATTCCTGAGACAGATTACTCTCAATGAAGGCAGATCAATGGAGTTTATTAACTTCGGAGCTATTCGTGCCTTCGAAATAGCCGAAGGTCAGGAATACCCCGAACAGAGCCTCGATATCGCTAAGATGGGCGGAAGCCTGACCACTGAAGTTCGCGTTAAGAAGTACGGTCTCAAGATCAAGATTACAGACGAAATGATTAACGACTCTCAGTGGGATGTTATCGGAATGCACCTGCAGGCTGCTGGTCGTGCTCTTGCTAGAAAGAAAGAAGAGAATATATTCCTCGAATTCTCAAGACATGGCCACGTAGTATTCGACGCAGACCTCGGCGGAGAATGGGTAGACGGTAAGTATGTTCCTAATGACACTGGTCTTGCTCCTACAGGTCGTGGATACGAAGGCTACTACAATGGCACACTTACCGCTCAGGACTTCATAGATATGTGCACCGCTATTATGGCCGCAGGCTTTACCCCTACCGACGTAATTATGCATCCTCTGTGCTACTCATTGTTCCTGGCTAACCAAGAACTAATGAGTATGTTCGTAGGAGGAGTTAACGCAGGTCTCGGAGCATTCGGCGGTGGAACACCTCAGAGCCAGCTGCAGATTCAGCAGATCCCGCCCGCAGGAAATTACACTCTGCCAGTAGCAGGGCTGCAGGTACACTTCAGTCCGTATGTTCCGTTCAATGAAGTCGAAAAGAAATTCGACCTGTATGTAATTGACAGGAACAACTGCGGTGTAATCGTAGTTAAAGATCCTATCTCAATCGAGCAGTTCGACGATCCTGCAAGAGACATCCAGGCTCTGAAAGTAAAAGAACGCTATGGCATCGGTATTCTGAATGGCGGTCTTGGAATAGCCGTTGCTAAGAACATCAGATTCGCTAAGACATGGCCGCTGCCTGAACGTCAGTTCGCTGCTATGCCTATGCCTGATGACATGAATAGCGAAACAATGGACAAGGTTCCCACTCCGAGAGTGTAACCTAAAGGGGGGTCATATAAATGGCTCAGGCTAAGATAACAGTAAGCCGTGAGCAGGCAGTTAAGCTCATGTGTCTTGTCCACAAGAAGAAGCCCATGTACCCTATCCTGTATGATCCCAGATCTGGAGTGAACCTTAGAGAGACTAAACCTGGAGAGTTTATAGAGGTCCCCGATGGGGCTAACCTCTATAACCTCCAGAGGTTCTTTGAAGCAGGTTATTTTGACGTTATAGAAGGAAAGATTGCAGCTGTTACAAGCTTTAAGTCTGTCTCTGTCGGAGAAGACGGGTTTGTTACGCTGTATTTTGACCAACCTGTGTATACAGCAGAACTTACAGGCGGGACCGATTTTATTGTAAAAGTAAACGGCACGGAAGTACCCGATCTGCAGATTGCTGCTGTAGCAAAGAACAATTTTACGAAGACACTCAAGTTCGATCTTGGCGACGTTCCTGCGAAAGGCTCTGTGGTAAGCGTAGAAATTACACAAACTGGTGCAAACAAGATTAAAGATGCGGGCGACGCGACCGTTAAGGCTGCAACGCACACATTTAAAATATAAGGAGGGTAAAGGATGGCTAGGAATTATCCGAGATATGTACAGGTCTCGCCTGATGCGCCGGACGCATGGTGGGATCCTAAGTCAGGGAAGTGGTTCAGGAAGGAAGACGGAATAATAAAGCTCGAAGATGGGCTAAACGCAGCAAACATTATACGTTATCTGCGTTTTAACTACCTGATAGATGTTACCAGTTTGGTTAACAAATCAGAGCCTGCTCCAGAACCGGTTAAAAATCTTGTAGAAAAAACTCCTAGGCAGTTACTTGCGGAAGACGAAGCAAAGCTTGCGGCATCGACTAAAAGCACCAAAGAAGAAGAAAAAGACACAGAGCCAGTTGTTGAGGAAACTGCAGAAGATATTGTCGAGCAGAATACGGAAGAAGTAACCAGGGAAGTAACTCCAGATGGTGCGCAGGAGGAAATTAAAGAAGAAAAGTCTGACAAACAGGCTTGTCCGTACTGCGGCAAAGAATACTCAGGTAAGGGGCTTCATAATCATATTAAACATTGCAAGGAAAATCCTGAAAATAAATAACAATCCGGGGGCGGATACGCTAGTGTCCGTCCCTGTACTGAGTTATTAGGCTGGGTGATAGAATGGTACCACTGATTATAGGCGTATATCCAGAGAACGGAAGTACTGATGTAGCTCTTGATAAACCTATAGTTATAGCGTTCGCCGACGCAATAGACGAGAGCACTATTACCAGTGACAACATAATATTTGAGAACCTGAATACCATCTCCATCGTAGAATGGGACTATTCGTATAATCCAGAAACTTGTGAATTAACAATCATTCCGAAAGACGGTTACAAAGATAACGTTCTTTTTGGTTTAACCGATTACAGAATTACTATTAAAAACCTTGCAAGTCCCAATGGCGAAGTAATGATGGGAGAGCACCAGATAAGGTTTACGACGGTATCAGATTCTGTCGAAGACGTAATAGAACCACCCAGTCCGATATTCACTGAGGAATTTACCGTAGTAAGCACCTATCCAAAGCAAGGAAGCTATAACATAACGCCGGACGCTATTAAGATTAAATTTAATAAAGATGTCGTTCCAGACTCAGTTAATAGCGACACGTTTAAAGTAATTGCAGACGCAATTGAAACCCTTGATGATATTGACTTTATAGACTTTGACAAGATCCCCGGTGAATACATAGTATCAAAAAACATTGTGACATTTATACCCTGTACAGAAGAAATTGAACAACTTGGATTCGGCTCAGTAATAGTCACAGAAACCCTTCAGAATGTATTTTATCTTCCGGTTTACCCAGTTAGTAGTGCAGTGATACTTGTCGACGAAGAGCCTGTAGACGAAAACTACTATACGGTAGACCTGGAGACAGGGAAAATAGTATTTGACGAGGAGCATGCACCAGCTGAAGGCTCTGTTATTACTGCCATTATAAAAGTAGTCAAAGAATCAGAAGAGCCTGCGCCGGAAGAACCCAACGAGCCTGAAGAACCTGCTTTGGAGGAACCCGACGATCCTCAGGAAGAAACACCTGAAGAACAAGAAGATGAAATACCCGACGAACAAGAACAGTCGGAAGAACCTATAGAGCCTGAGGGGCCTGAAGAAGCAGAGTCCAAGACAGAAGAAGATGCAGAATCTGAAGAACCAGAAAAGTTAGAACCCGAAGAAACAGAAGAAGAACTGGTCGTTGAGGTTGGTGTTGGCGCATACATTGCTCATTTTGTAAATACATTCAGATTCAACAATACTTCTGCGCTCTCTGTAGGGCTGACGGTCGGCGGGGTCGCAGTTAATGAAGGCGTTGATTATACTGTGGACCTTAAGACCGGAGAAATTACATTTACAGAAGGACACGAACCAGAAGTAGGCGCAGAAGTTGTCGCATTGGTAAGGCGCAGAAGTGCGTTTGAAGACAACAAAAAATATACCGTGATACTGTCAGGTATACAGCACCTAACAGAAGAAGATGAAATAGAGACTATTGAGCCGACAATGTTCTCATTTTACAGCAGGTTCTCGCCAGCTTACGCAACTATAGAGAGTGTATGCGTAGGATATTCATCTGTGGCGAGAATTATAAGAAGTATGGATCCTATTGACGTACTTGAGCTTATAAGAGAGAATAGCGAACGTGCTTTCTGGATAGCAGAATATAATAATAACGCAAACAATATCACATGGGATCCTCCTGAAACGATTGTTGTCGAATATGTCAAGGCCAAGACAAGGTACGATATTGTATTCGATAAATACATTCAGATATCTGGGGAAGCTTCATCAAAGTCGCTTGGAGACCTTCAGATAGAATATGACGCAGATATAGAAAGTCTCCTAGGTCTAGCCGACAGATTAAAGGCGATGTACGAGTACTGGGAAAACATGTTGAAGGGCAGCAGAAGCGGCAAAGTCAGAGCTCAAGTATTCAGAAGAGGCGAAAATTACGACGAAGATCCGAACTACAAGAGCAGAGCACTAAAGAATTGGGATGGTAATAAGTCATGGTAGACTTGAGATATGAGATAGATAAAATATTTGACGAATACGGAAGTTACGCGCTTCTTCTGAGAAATGACAAGAAAGTTCGCTGCAAATGTGTCAATGAATTGTCCCAGGCTCCTAAAGATACTTGTCAAATCTGTCTTGGTACAGGATATATAAACAAGGCCGAAAGAATAAGAATGAGGAGCAAAGCTACGTCTTCATCTGAGACACTTCCTAAAGTAGTTAACTTTACTAGTGCAGGAAGCATAGGAATTGCACTGCGTCAATTCTATATAGACTATACTGTCCGTCCTAAAAAGCAAGACCTGCTAATTTTATGCGATTGGGACGGGGTTAAGCCAATTTTGGATGAATATACGGAAATATACGAAATAGCCAATACAGAACCCATGCGTGGCGATGGAGGAAGAATAGAATACTTCATTGCCGTAGCCAAGAGCGATCCAATTAACATGGAGTTAAGATTTGTAAATCTTCAAAGGAATGCTGACAAGCTAACATATTATATAACGGCAAGGTGATTAGATGCTCAACAATATTACGCTAAGCGAGATATTCAACAAAGAATATCCGTTTGAAAGCCTTCCTCGAGGAACTGGGATAGTACTGATAGGGACAGCGCTCACCGGTCCGGCAAGAGTACCGATAAAAGCCACCGACCTTGAGCAGGTCTCAATAATCTTCGGTCTTAACTCCCAGCTTACAAACGCATATATGGAAGCAGTCACATGCGGCGCAACTTCAGATATATATCTTATTAGGGTAAATGGCGAGCACGCCCAGACAAACATACAGAATAAGCTCATACTTACATCTCTTGAGGCAATAGAGGAAGCAAATGATCTGCAATACGAGATATTCACGTCTGGAGACGATCGTTATCTTGCACTAAGCAACAACAGAACAGGTTACTACTCGTCGTACTATCTTACCGGCAAGACAATTTCGCAGCTTGCTTCAGAAATCAACATAGATGCTGTTACAATGCAGTCCCCAGTATATGCGTCAGTTCTTATGGAAGGTCCAACAAGTATGCTGATCGACGAATACCAATCAGAGGCACAGACTGAAGGTGCAGAACTCGGATATCCTAAATTGGGTTACATCAGAGAAATAGAAGAGATACTCGCTTCTCTCGAGGATTATCCGATTGCACAGATTGGCATACTTTGCGAGCCGTTCTTTGCCAAAAGCGAGGACGGACATCTCTATGATAAGCTGCAGGAATTCGCACAAAGGAAGGCAAAAGCATGTGCCCCGTGCATTATTACAATTGGGGCAGAGTATCTAGTCACCACTGATGATTTCGTAGATAGAGAAGTCTTTGTATTCGAGCGCGCAGTATCGTTTGCTTCGCTTTTACAGACAGAGTGCCCAGTATCTGAGTTTATCAATATTGTAATTTCAGGACCGAGATTTCCCGGATTTCATCCCAGTTACAGATCAAGCGGCGTTGCCGCATATTGCGGTATTATTGATGGCACCTCCTACTATGAAGGCACAACTAATAAGGCTATGTTAACTGCCACAAGCGACGTCCTGTCGTTTACTGATGAACAAAGGGCAAAGCTTGCAGAACTTGGCTATGTAGTCACTATAACAGGTACATACAATGGTCAACAACAAGTCAGGATTTACAGGGGAGTCAACCTTACAAAATCCACAAATGCAGTAATAGATCCGTTTACTCCAAGAGAGCCAGTTAGGTACATACCAAGCCCATTAACCGATATTGCCAATGTCAAACTTGTTCAACACATCGCCTATAGACTCAATGATGTATTAGACTTTGATGAATTATCGCAAATATCAACGCTCAGGGCAAGGCTTGAGGACATTATGAGGTCCGAATCTGAGTACATCAAGAATTACAACATTAGTATATCAGAAACATACCACGGATATACAAAAACCTACGTCGTAAACATAGAAATGGTCCCAGCGGGAGAGGTTGGTAGTCTTGTCATAACTATGCAGACACGGTAGGTGGGTTTCATGATAGTAAATATACAATCACCGCAGATACAGAATTATCGGGATCTAATGAGAACGCTAAAGCAGCTTCTTGAAGCAGCTTGGGGTAAGAATAATGTACGGTTCGTCGCGGCTTACCCCAAAAGTACCGATGCGACGAACATTAAAACGCCGTTTATAACATACTCAGTAGTTTCAAAGGCTCCTGGAGAATTTAAGAGCGCATCAGAGCTAAAACCAAGATACAGAGAGACCATATTCGTAGAAGAGAAAGGCAAACAGATTCCGATAGAACTATATGGCCAGATATTTGACTACAGGATATTATTTGAAATATGGGCAGATGATGGTGATTCTGCTGACGAACTTGTAGAGCGCTTCCAGCTATTTATGGCACAGTACGCAGGATTCTTGAAGAAAAAAGGCGTAACTGAGATTCTCTTCGACGAGATGACAGGAGACGAAGCAAGTGGCAAATGGAAGACAGACCTCATAAGAAGACGTATTATATACCGTATCCGCCTTGAAGAAGTAACACAAATCAAGTGCCCTATAACAGAAGAAATCGTAATTTCAACCCTCTTGCACGACTCCTCTTACAACATGGTTCTAAACTTGGTCCTCTTAGAGCAAGACCCGAGACGCATAAGTCTTTATGAAGACCAAGTGACGATAAAAAATAGTGACAATAGCCAAACAAACGAATCAACATGATCAAAAAATTAAAAAGAAGGAGGATATATAGATGCTGTCATATAATAGCTTACCGGGTATTGAACTTGAGATCAAAGATGGTAACCTAATACTCCCCGCCGAGCCCTCCCCTACGCAAACCCTACTGATAATAGCACCTACAACAGAGGAAGGCGTAGAAGGCGACTACGAAGAAGAAGAGTTCGATCCTGTTATTATAACAGGACAATCTGACTTCGTTGAGAAGAAGAACAGGCTTGGCGCATACAGCACAGCGAATCCGCTTGCAAGACTTTGGAAGCAGGCTTACGATGCTGGGTGCCGTGATATAAGGGCTATCGTCCTGAAAGGTAAAACACCAGAAGAGAAGTACCAGAATCTCCACAAGATTTATTCGATTCTGGAAGACAACATCAATGCAGACATTATAGTCCTCGGTGGAGTATATGTAGGCGAATCCGCTCCAAGTGCAGAACTGGACGGAGAAACAGAAGATTACGCAATAAGAGTCGTTCACACAGTATCTAACGAAATAATAACTCCGCAGGAAATAGAAGGAGAAATCGTCTACAAGGCACAGCGCAGTCCTATAGTTGCAGATACTTTTACTCTCAACTATAAGAACAGCAACGAAGTACTCACAGGAAAGTACAGCATCAATCTCGAGACAAGTGTAATTACTTTCGAGGAAGGCTTTGAGCCAGATCCAACAAAGACACTGTTGGCAAGTTATAATTACACATTTAATAAGGACTTTGCTGCACAGCTCGCTGGATTTTGCGATGTAGTATCCAGAAACAACAGGCAAGTTATAGGAGTTATGGCTATTAAAGCTCCTCTGAGTGCAAACCTTGCAACAGTTAAGAAGCATGTAGAGGAACAGAAAAACCAGATATACTCTAAGCATCTGCAGGTTGTAGGTGGTTCTCCTCTGTGGTTTAACCTCGGAAGCGCAGTATACGAGGATATGTGGCATGGAGCATATGCAGGGCTCATTTCAGTGCTCGCATCTTATTCGTCACCCACTAACAAAGTTATACCTGGCGCTTTGTTTGCAAGTTATAACCTATCTCCTACACAGATCACAAGCCTCATTAATAAGCACATAGTTGTGCCGAGGTTTAAGAATGGAAGAATCATTATAGCAGACGCTATAACAACAGCTCCTGACTCATCCGACTTCGTCCGCCTGACAACACTGAGGATCACTAATGACGTTATCCAGTTGGTTCGTGAACTCGCCGATCCTTATATTGGTGAGCCGAATACAATGGCAAGGAGAAACGCCCTTGATACAGCCGTCAGGGAAGGCCTGCAAAACATGGTTGCAAGGGGCGCTCTGAACGACTTTAGATTCCACATTCAGGCTTCAATTGCTGACCAGATAGACGGCACAATGAGAATTCTGCTCGATATCGTACCGGTATTCGAGACCAGAAGAATCATGATAGCCGTTGCTCTGAAACCGATGCTGTAAGAAGGGGGTAAAGTATAATGGCTCAAGATACTATAGTTAGTAGGTATAATGCCAACTATACCTCGTTCTCTGGAGCAGATATAGTCGCTACTATAAATGATAGGGTTATTGGTGAATTACAGGCTATATCATACTCTGTAACAAGAGAGAAAACTCCGATCTACACAATGGGTAGCCCTGACCCGAGATCGTTCTCCAGAGGTAAACGCGGTATTGCGGGTTCTATGGTCTTCACAGTATTCAACAAGGACGCACTGAGCTTCCTTATAGAAGACCCATCCGAAGAGAATAAGATTTACACAGCTTACGCAAACACAAGACCTACTGCGCCGCAGGAGCCTGGTGAAGTTCCGTACTACGAATTCCTGACGCCCGAGCAGTGGGAAGAAGCATTCAACGATCAGGCCAATACAGGTTCGCCTGTAAAGAACTTCAAGAGGGTCAATGCTTACTACGTCGACGAAATCAAGCCGTTTAACGTTACCATCACATTACACAACGAATATGGTAACGCGGCTAGATTCTCAATCCTTGGATGCGAAATCCTGAATGAAGGCATGGGAATGTCGATAGACGACATCACAACAGAGAAGGCTTGTACATTCGTTGCAAGAAGTATCTCAAGACTTGTTCCCATCTTCGGCGCAGACGTTAACAGCGACAGGTAATTATGCAATGTTAATTGATGGGCGGATTTATTTCCGCCCTTATATACATAATACGGGAGGACAAGGAGATGGCCAATAAGACGTCCAATATATATGCAGCAGCAACATATACATCGTATTCAGGCTGCGATATAGTAGCTACTATTACTATGCCTAATTTTGCTTCACAACCACTCGTTATAGGAGAATTGCAGACAATTTCATACAGCATACACAGAGAAAAGTCCCCCGTAAGAACATTAGGACGAGCAAATCCGGTTGGTTTTACATATGGCACCAGAACAATAGCGGGATCGCTAATCTTTACTGTGTTCGATAAAAACCTGGTATATAAGATTGTAAGACTTATAAAAGAAGGATTATCTACCCAAAAAAATCTACAAAATTATGGAAACAATATAATGGGCCCAGGAGTGAGTGTCCTGACGCCATCAGCAATATATACATACCTACAGAGAATTGAAGCAAGCCAGGCTTTTATCATGGACGAAATGCCGCCATTTGATGTAACAATATCTTTTATGAATGAGTATGGGCACAGCTCGAAGCTCGTCATAAAAGGCATTGTTATCGTAGACGAAGGCCAGGTAATGAGTATTGAAGACATGATTACAGAAAACACAATGAGCTATATGGCAAGCGATATAATCGTACTCAATGATGAAAGTGAGGGACGTACGTCAGTAAATACATTTATAAGAGCATCTGATACATCACTAAGTTCGCTTACGGTTTCTTATGGGACTTTAGTTCCTTCATTTGATCCAACAATATTTAATTATACAGTACAGCTTCCTGCTGACACTACTACTGTTCCTTCGATTCATGCAATGGCGGCCGACCAAATGGCGCAGGTTGACATTGTGTTAGCTGATAATATATCACAAAAATCAAGAGTCCGTGTAACCGGCAATGATGGAAGTACAACAGACTACTATATAAAATATAAGACTGTTACATCTAATGCTAACCTAAGCAGTATTATGGTTAGTGGTGTGGCTATTGACAATTTTAACCCTTTAGTGTATAATTATAATGTGGATCTTTATGACCTAAAAGGTGTACCAAAAGTTTCAGCTATCCCGGAAGATCCCGGCGCAACAGTAACAGTTAATCGTGCATTCACGTTGCCCGGAACTACAGAAATCATCGTTACTGCTGACGATGGAAGAACACAGAAGAAATATTATGTTCATTTCTCAGTGCTTCCTAAAAGTTCTAATGCGTTGCTATCATATCTGGTTAGCAGTAATGGGGTTATTTATCCTAGCTTCAACAGTAACATATTCACATATAAAAACATCATCCCATATAACAGCACGGTGCCACCTGCCTTTAACGCATTACCTCAAGAAACAGATGCACAGGTTGACGTCCAACAGCCAACCTCTATATCTGGCTCTGGCGCCGTATGCGTTATAACTGTGACCGCTCCTGACGGAGTATCACAGAAAACTTACGAGTGCACAGTAGTAGTAGATCACCAGTCGTTCGAAGAAGTATTTGCAAATATACCTGTCGGAGAGGCCTTACATTTCACGTGTAAGGTTATTGAACCATACGACGACGAGGGTGGCGTAATAGCAACAGACAGCTATTTTGGTTCAACAAGTAACCCAAGCCGACTTGTGTATATCAGGCCTGTTAATATCATTTCATCTATTCCTGTGGCAGATTCAGTAAGCATACTTGGTACGTTTACAGGATATGTTTCCACGCCATATGGAATGATTCGTTCCATAGATGCCATAAGTGCTGTGGTAAAAGGGTGATAATAAGTGAATGCAATAGTTAATAACTATCAAGTATTCCCACAGGAATATTTCAGCGGAATAGATTGCTATATAGCATTTAATAATATTCCTATAGATAAAATTTCACAACTTGAATTTGCACTTCAGGAAAACATTATTCCGATATACGGATATGCCTCATATACATATGACGCGGTCGCACATGGCGTAAGGCTAGTCACAGGATCTTTTACCATTCCATTCAGAGAGACATTCTACATAAGAGCGGCCCTTGAGCAGCTTCAGGCTCAGGGTGTTAGTTCTGCTAGACCAAAAAGACCAACTTCTGACATGACAGCAGAACAGATAGCGGCGTGGATAAAAGGCATGCCAATAGATAAGCTCGAAAAGATTGCAGATGAATATGGTAAAAGATTGTGGGGCAACAACGAGGGTACTGCAATAAATAAATACCGGGACACATTTTTTGTAAATGCCAGTAGCGACCTTGCCGCATACGGATTTGATATCATAGTATCCTATGGATCAGAGTTAATAGAGATAGGCAAGGAAGTAAAGGATTTTCCTAGTGCAGCTAAAATTATCAACGGCGTACATTTAACTGGGGTAGGCCAGGTTATCCAGCCTACAGGCGAACCCATATACGAGAAATATACGTTCATAGCACGCGACCTTGATAATACAATTATAAATACTATCAAACAGGCAGTATCAAGCTCTACAACACAAGACACTAATACAAAGAAAGTATACCCAAGTATGCTTAAACCAAAAAAACCTTATAATGCTATGACAAAATAATACAAGGAGGAGAAGAGGATGGCAAACAAGAGAGTAAATCAGCTTGAACAAGCTAATATTGAAGAACAGATTCAGGAGCAAGTTATTGAACAAACACAGGAAGAGGATGAATACCTGTTTCCTGGCGGGCCTACATTGAAGCAGATAGACGACTGGAAAGAGAAATACGGCCAAATCTATATGACTGAGGTTGACGACGAGGAGGTATTTATCTGGAGAGTTCTTACGCGCAAAGAGTTTAAGGAAATAATGGGGCTTGAGAACTCCGACGCACTATACAGAGAGGAAAGGGTATGCGAAAAATGCATACTGTGGCCTGAAGGCTATACATTCGACAAGATTAGTGATGGCAAAGCTGGAGTCCCGACTATCCTTGCTGAACAAGTGATGGAGAGATCAGGTTTCATACCTAAGACAGGACCTATAGCTCTGTAATGGCTCCCCTTGTATAATACAAGCGGCGCAAGGGGTGATATTATTGGAGATACAACAGTTTGTAGAATGGAAGAATAAATATTGGAATTTATATTATGTTGAAATAGCTGATCAGGAATTTCTCTTCCGCGAGATCTCTCGCCTTGAATACAGACAAGGATTAAGATTATATAAGGACAATCCGCTTGCGCTAGAAGAATATATCTGTCACCTTTGTGTGCTTGAGCCTGAGGACTATGATTTTGGTGACTGTCTTGCAGGTATTCCAACAACGCTGGCAAACTTAATATTGCATGAATCTGGTTTTACAGAGGATACTGGAAAGTTCGTCGAGTATCTTGAAAAGTACAGAAAAGAAATGGAAACACTTGATAATCAGATGGCATGCGTCATCAAAGAGGCGTTTCCTGAACTTAGTATAGAAGAAATCGAGAGCTGGCCGATGGAAAAGACAATATGGTACTTTACCAGAGCCGAGTACATACTTAGCACACTGCGTGGCATAGAGCTTGAATACATCTATAAAGGAGATGGCAGCCAGCAAGACACTGCAGTAACTCAGGCGCCTGACAAATCCGAAGACAAGTATAAGGCTACGCAACTCGACTTCCAGATAGAAGGTGGTAGTATCTTCGATTTCCCTGAATTGGCACAAGTCGAAGCGTTTATGAAAGGAAAGCCAATTCCAGACATTCCGATATATGACGAGGAGTTACTCTGAGATCGTAAGGAGGGAGCTTTATGGCAGACAACGAATACCGCAAGTACCTCAACGGCGACGACGAGTATCCTCGTCATTCTTTTTTATCGGATGCTATAAAGACTGTCGGTAGGATAGGCCTTATAGCAGCCGGTGGTTACGCCGCCTATAAAGGTCTTAAATACCTTGATAAAGAAGGGCTCCTGTCTGAAGGTGTAAGCAAGATGAATCAGACGCTCTCGCGCACATCCAGCTATCTGTCTGGCCTTAACAAGACATTTCGCGAAGAAGGTGTATTTAAGACCCTATTGGGTGGAGCGCAGGAAACACTCGAGGCTAACATGCGTCAGTCTTTTAGGACACATGCGGTTACAGAGGCACGCAAAATGGCTGGTAAACCTACGCTAAGCGGCGAGCCTACGCGTATAGAAAAGTGGTTTAGCAAACTTGCCGATTCACACAGGAAGATCGCTGAAAGAGAGATATTAAACTTTAGACTTGAAAAGGTACTGTCTGATGTTGCTGAAAAAGAATGGGCCAAAGAAAACCCAGAACTCTTCAAAGCGATAGAGAAGATGTTAAAAGAAGACAAGAGACTCATTACGACTGGGTTTGAAAGAGAAGTCATACAAGGCAAAGGAGCGCAGTATAACAAGGAAAAAGCAATAGAAAAAGCTTTGAAGAGTGCAATGGAGCACTTTGAGATAACATCAAGATTCCACGACATCCCTGCAGTAAAGTCGGGGCTTAGCGATCTAAGAGAAACTCTCATCAAATATAGCGACAGAAAAGCCTTTATCAGAGAAAACAGGGAAGCTATCGCACAAAGAGTAAAGGTCATAAAAGAAGCAAGCGACCAGGCTGCACTTAGATTCCAGAAGAGCACGACAGCAGGAACAAAAATAATACAAAGTATGTTTCCTGACTACGACCTTCTTACTCTTAGTGACGCAGTCAAGATGGGTATATTTGATTATACAAGCCTCACAAAAGATATTCCAAAAGCTGGCGGCAAAATTGAAAGAACGATAGTAAGGCCCAGAGCACTAAGCACAATACCTGGTATGGAAGATGCGATAGTTGACCCGCTAGTATTCATTAACAGAGCAACAGGAGAAGTATTTGACTTTAGATTCCTGCGTACGGTTCCATCTAAAACATTAAAGACGTTATCTGAAAATTTCCAGATACCACTGTTAAATATCAGGCCGTTCAGACTTCTTACTGTATTTGGAAGAGAGGCCGCCGAGGACATACCATTCCATGTATTTCAAAGAGAAAAGATAGGCTCAATTATTAAGTTAATAGGCAGAGACTTACCAATAGATGACTACTACTACTCCGGCGGTAGCATTATCAATAGACAAGGTCAGGTAGTAGCAGAAAATATTACTCTTGCTTCTCCGAGGACTGGCCTATTCCAAAGGGAGCTCGCACCTATACTTGGATACACCAAAAGGGAAGCAAGAGAGCCGAGTACACTCATTGAATATCTAAAAGAAATCTACGATATAGGTAACCAAGAATATGAAAGTGCCTTAAAGAGAAAGTTCTCTGCCGTTACGAAATTCTGGAACCTTGACTGGGATAGAAATATATGGTATAATATAGAGCAGGGCAATTTTGGCAAGACAGAAGAAGAAGTACTAGATTTTCTAAACAAAGCATACAGCAAGTTCCTGAATACCGTGGACAATATGACCACGAGCCTGTCAAGGGATACAATCAAAACTCTTAAGGATTATATAGATCCAGATATATATCAAATCTTAATGGAGAACACGACCGAAGAAGGTACTCTCCGCGCTATATATAAGCTCATACAGGACGACAGCTTAAGACCCGGGACACGACGTGAGTTCGAGAGAATACTTGAACAATACATACAAGATCCAGAGTCACTACATAGCATAGCCCGCACAGCAAAGAGGGGCCGTGACACTGCACTTCCTGATTTTCTCGAATCCATCACATCGAATAAAACAGAGCTTATAACAAATATAAGCCAGGCTCAGAAAACATTACATATGGAGCTGTTACACCGTGCGCAGAGTATAGATAAAGGTGTAACTGTTGGTTCTTTGGTAAAGGATCTGCTCGAGTCTGGTGTTCTTACTGAAAAACAAGCCGACGAGATACTTAATCTTTATACATTAAGCGATTTGATGAATCTCGGCGTATCTGGTCGTCTTACAGAACCTGAGAAGTTTCTAGGACTTCTTACTAAACCAGCGAACGAATCGCAAAAAATAATAAGAGAGCACCTTGAACAGATGATAAAAAAGGCTAACCCTGTTCTTGGTGTGGGCCCTGGTGAGCGCCCGAGATTCTACTTTGAAGATTATATACCGATACGAAGAGGCAGCGTAATATCAAGAACCAGACAAACTATAGAGGATATAAACGAGATAATAAAGTCTGGCGGCGGAATACGTGAGATTACCTCTGGAACAATAGGAGAAGTTGGGCGCAAGCTAAAATCCTGGGGCCTTGACACGCTAGCTGAGATTGGTTTTGGCTCGAAGAAATATAGAGCAGGCAGATTCAATCCCGAAAGACTCACCACGACAAGTTTTGGATTCTACCATTATTTCTATAGACTCCAAGAAGGTATAGCATCAATAGGTCTTGGTCTTTCCAATAAAAACATGGGTTCTGCTCAGGATATAGCTTGGAACCTGCTTACAAGGCGTATACTCCTACCTCTTGCAACCTTCTACGGATTAAGATATATCAACTTCGAGCTTGGCAATCTTAATCCAAGTGGAGAAAAACCCAACCAGACGTTTGCCAGGGCGTATGCACAAATGACGCTGGATGTGCAGCGCTTCAAAGACATAACAGGTCTTAACTGGATGAGCCAGGAGTTAAGGAGAACATTTCCGGGACTTAACCTATTATCTGAAAACCCAATAGGATTGGCTCTCAAGTATGGTACATTCGGACTAATTGGCGATTCGTCTGGCTATGAAGAAAAGAAGTACTACTATGAAAAAGGCTACGAGCCTATTCGCAAGGGAAGATTCTGGGGTATAGGTTCTAATACACCATGGTACGGAGACAGAATTGAATACTTCGCTCCGTCATGGTATAGGAGAGTAATGGGCGAACCCAAGTATACAGATGTCCTCTATGGTTCAGAAGCAGAATACTGGGGATATACCTGGTTCCCGAACCCGAGGAATCTTTTCGGAATAAGGACGCTGCTCGATCCGTATCATTATGAACGTAAGCATAGAGAAACAAGGCCATATCCAGTGAGCGGAGGAACTCCATTCAGACAAATCCCGATAGTAGGTCCGCTCATAGATATACCATTAAGCTTTATCTTTAAACCTCCAAGAAAGCATCCCGATCTTAAGAGGGCACATGAAAGCTATCTAAAAGAAATAAATGATATGTATAAAGCCTTCGCCGAACAGGTTAACCGCGGTGCTATTCTAATGATTTATCCCGGTGGGCGTATACAGCCCGTTGCATTCGGTACCGGCGGCGCAGCTGTATCGCCTGAAGGGGCCGAAGGCGGCATAGGCTACGGAATAGGTCCAGGTGTCATTGAACGAGAAGAAGGCGAAGGAGAAGGCTATGGAATTGGATACGGCGTAGGAGGCGAGTATGGAGGCGGAGGCTACACATATACCGTCGGTAGTGGTTATGGCGGAATAGCTGCTATTAACCAGACGTACGCATCATATGCAGACTTAAGACCTATTGACGGAAGAAGTGTAGCTTCATTAAGAGACCATTTCTATGTAGAAAGTCTTGAAAAGGCAATGGATCCTAACTCTGTTGCGTACCGCCTAGGAGAGACAGCGTACTCGCTAACAGAAATAGGCGGTATATATGGATTCCTTGCCAATACTTTCTTTGGTATAGAAGACGCTACTTCTCCTCATGTACAACTACAAGATTCATCAAGAATGACGTCACTTGAACGCGCATTCTGGGATCTTGGTCTTGGCGGTCTAGGCGGGGAGCTTTCCGAAATATATCGTAGATTTCTTCCTCACAGAAGAAGACAGATAAGAGAGTATAATCCGATCCGCAACCAGATGCCTGACTGGATGCCGGGCCTTGAGTATTTCCTTGACTTCAAGCATGGCGACCCATATGTGAAGATACCGATGGGCGAAGCAAGGCTTCCTGGTCCCGGATACGAAGCGATAAACAGGCTACATCCAGACCCGATCTTTGGAAGGTACGGAGCACTCGACAGATTTAAGATTTTGGCTGACGTTGCACCATGGTCTGAGCAATATAAGTATTACAGTAAAGTAGTAACCATGATGCATGAGGATAAACTGATCTCTGACAGAGACTATGAAGATGTTCAGAGAATCCGCGAGATGGTCAGCCAGAGGAAGGAAAAATACGATCTATATCCGTATAAGTTTAAGTATGCAGACCAAATCGAGAAGAAGACTGTTACTATCGAAAGGGTAATTGACCCGATTACATTTACAACAAAAGAATATCCCGGCGTCGCTATCAGGATGGCCGGTATTAAGCTTCCTGCAAAAACATCAGAGTATTATGGTGAAGTACTCGCAAATATATCAAGATATATTACACCCGGCAACAAGATAAGAATAGGTATAGCAGAGGACCCGTTAATGCGTTATAACGACGATACGATGCAGACAATGCCGGCGGTCGTATATGACGTATGGGGAGATCCTTTGCAGGCTAAGCTTGCAAGAAAGACTTATGGCGGATTCCTGTTTGGCATAGGCGGGGAAAGAGCCGTTAAAGGCAGGTTCGATGACACTGACGCAGTAACAGTCAATGCTCTGTACAGAGAAAACACAATCACCTTAGGTAAGTTCTGGGAGGCGTTTGCGCATCTTGATACGCCATTCCATACTAAGTTCTTGAAAGTCAGGTCTCCTCTTGAGCATTATAAGAGACAAATGCTCTACGGTAAAGACTGGCAGTCGTGGTCGCATCCTGTTAGAGATTGGATTGTGCCTACAATAAATAAACTTACCGCTGGCAGACCATTAGTTTCTACACTTGCAGGAGCAGCACTTGGCGCACTATTTGGAGCAGCAAAACATTCAAAAGAAATAGGAGCAATAATAGGCGCAGCAATAGGAGGTATACCTGCAAGCTTAAGAGCATTCTATGAAGCCGGAAGAAGGCTAACCGGAGACTTTGACTACACATGGATTCCAAGAAGAAGGCGTATCGAAAGAGAAATAGAAGAATACTTCGATATATTAAAATACGTCAAATATAGAGGATTATACGAAAAAGCAAGGGAACTTGCTATAGAATATGAAGGCATAGATCCAGAATCAATCGCACAGATGTCAGAGCAAAGAGGCGCTAAGACTGCTTCCGAAAGAAGGCGCCTTGAAAATGTTAAGCGCTGGCTTAAAGTCAGCTACTCTGACGACGAAGAATCAAAAAAAGAAAACCTTAGCGCAATAAACGCGAGACTAAGGGATATAGCAAGCGATAGGATACTGCTTGCCGCAGGACCATATACTATTCGCGCTCTACAATATAGGACAGAATACCAGGCAACGCTTTATGGAGCAGATCCGCATGGGGACTTCCGTACTATATATAGAGCGTTACCAAAGAAAGACAGGCCATTCTTCAGGTACTTTATGACAGCTACGCCAGAAGAGCGCGAAGAGATACTGAGGATCATACCCAAGAACCAGAGAAGATTTTATCAGGCTAAGTGGGGACTCAAACTAGACAGAAAGCCGTCGCTTGAAGAATACTTCGCTGCCCATTATCTGCCCCCGCCGGACTGGATAGGATGGAAACCTGGGGTCTCTCTTGAAGCAATAAAGGTTAAGTTTGTTCAAAATACTGCGCTCGACATCGGCGAATTTGGATTCTGGCCCGATGATGTCGAATTCGCAAAGAATGCACCCAGACTACCGAGAATAAGAAAGTTACTGCCCAATGCAATAGATATAGGAGCGCTCAAAAAAGTTCTATCAGGCGCAGGAATAGAAGATGTCGATATAAAGATATTCACCGAAGAAACAGATGATCCTTCAGACCTACTTAATATCGACGTGAATATGATGTACGACAGAAGAGAGGATGTTAAGAGAGAAATCAACAATAACTTAGCATTCTTGTTTTCCGAGTAGGTCATAGACCCCACGGCTAAAGCCGTGGGCTTGCAACAACGCAAGCCCTACTATGACCAGCCTGAGTGCCGGACCTGAAGGACAAAGGGATGAAGGCACTACGTTATCTTGGTTATGATACCCTGGGGTGCTTCTCCAGCTCCAGGCTCTATCATCCAGCATTAAACAGCAAGCAGGGTGCAGCGAGCAGTGTGCTGGGTATGAAAAGCCAGGATAACATTGGCGAGGAGAGATGCTAAGGAGAGTCCGCCTTAGCACGTCACCAGGCCCGTAAGGGTACTCCAAAAGGAGTGGTTCAATATGGTATTTGTCTTAGACAAACATAAAAAGCCTTTGATGCCTTGTACCGAGAAGCGAGCAAGGCTACTTCTCCAAAGGGGCAGAGCGGTAATCCACAAAATGGAGCCATTCACGATTAGGTTAAGGGACAGAACATTAGAGAAAAGTAATGTTCAGCTGTTAAGGCTAAAACTTGATCCAGGTTCTAAAACAACAGGTGTAGCAATCATTGATGAAAGTAAACCTGATTGCAGTAGGGTCATTTTCTTGGGAGAAATTCGGCACAAGGCGGGTATCAAAAAATCGCTGGATAACCGGAGAGCTATCCGGCATTCCCGGAGAAACCGCAAAACCCGCTATCGCAAAGCCCGTTTCGATAACCGCAAAAGGCCCAAAGGTTGGTTGCCGCCTTCCCTGCAGGCAAGAGTAGACCAGACGCTAAACACAGTAACAAAACTTAGAAAATTCTTACCAATAGCCGCAATATCAACTGAGCATGTTAAATTTGATACTCAGTTTATGCAAAATGCTGAAATATCGGGAATTGAGTATCAGCAAGGAGAGCTATTTGGTTATGAAGTCCGGGAATATTTACTTGAAAAGTGGGGACGTAAATGTGCCTACTGCGGGAAGACCGATGTTCCATTAGAAATAGAACACATTATTCCAAAATCCAGGGGTGGCAGCAATAGAGTAAGCAATCTAACTCTTTCGTGTAAATTATGCAACCAGAAGAAAGGCACTATGACCGCTGCAGAATTTGGTTTTCCTGAAGTACAAGCTCAGGCAAAGAAGTCGCTTAGGGATGCAGCGATGATGAACGCTACCCGATGGGCTTTATTTAACAAGTTAAAAAAAATAGGGCTACCTGTTGAATGTGGAACTGGAGCCAGAACCAAAAAGCAGCGCATTGAACACGGATTACCCAAAACACACTACTATGATGCCTGCTGTGTTGGTATAAGCACACCCAAGCGATTAATGATCATCCCTCAGTATATTTCTGTCTGGACTGTAATTGGCCGAGGCACAAGACGGATGTGTAACACAGACAAATACGGTTTTCCTAAAGGCCACCGCACATCAAAAAAAATGTATTTCGGTTTCCAGACAGGAGATATAGTAAAAGCTGCAGTTCCAAAAGGGAAATACATGGGCACATGGATAGGTAGGGTTGCTGTTAGAGCTTCTGGATACTTTGACCTAAAAGACGGCCAAGGGAAAAGGATATGCCAGGGGGTTAGTTATAAACATTGCCGACTTATTCAAAGAGCAAATGGATGGCAATACGAAAAATATCTTAGAAAGGAGAAAAGCCGCATTCCTCCCACGGCTAAAGCTGTGGGCTTCCTGCGGTAAAAGATGGCCGATTACATTGAAAGAGAACTTAAAAAGGCAGAAAGGCGCGCACAGGTCGCAAAAAGGATATATGACGAATTTAATATCTTTGAAAGAACAGGCGGCGCTATAAAGCCTGCACAGCCAAGCATAAGCAGTCTTAGATATCTGCACAAGAACCGTGGCAATATAGCAGGGGGCAGTGAGTCAATCCTGCCCCCAGAGGTCATTAACGACATTTTAAATGCACGTAATGTAGTACTAGGAAGATACAATATTGCCACGTCGGTAACAAACCTAAACCCATGGAAGAACCCTGCTCAGTACACGGCAGAAGCACTCCATAGGATAAGGAGCATGCAAAAGGGAACGATTTGGGCTTCTGACGTTGAATGGCTTGCTGGCGGTAAAATGTCATTTGTGTCGCCAGTTGAAGTTGCCATCATGCCCGTGGAAATAGAAAACGGGCTTATAAAGAACCTATCCAAAGATAACGTCATATCATTCGCTGTAAGGCTTCCGAAGAACGAAGCAGATGAAATAGCAAGACTTATAAACACAGTAAAAGACACTCCACGCGGCATGCTGCCGAAGCTGACTGATGACGAATTAAGAACACTTGCAGATCTTATAAACTATGCAGGAAAGAATACAATAGACCCGACCGGTATTGTAGCAAGAAAGACAGCAAGACCTATAGTTACGAGATATAACATACATAAATACATAGACTTAATTGAAGACGGATTCAATAACCTAAAGCCCGACTCTGCATCACATGCCATAGATCGGGCCGATCTTGGCGCTGCCATAAATCGTGCCATGATGCAAAAAGGCTACAAGCTCGAAAAAGATCCGTTATTTGTCTGGCATAACGGTTTGGCTGCGGACGTGCCTGTTCTCGAGCGCTCGTTTGGCAATAAAGACATTGCTCAAATATTTGGCTTTGAAGGAAAGGCGCAGCATCTTGATACATATGTATGGCTAAGATCTGTAGTGCAAGATCCGTTATCACTGCATAAGCTGCACAAGAAAGGAAAAGCCCCAATACAGGGTCCGTCGACCCTTGGAACCTTGTCTCGCTCACTGACAGGATACGAGTTCTTAGAACACGTAAGCGCAGAAGACGTATATGGCACAGTAAATATGCTTGACTACATGTTAAGACGCAGAAACGTGTTTAAAGATATAGATGTATCCAAAACTGTATTTGGCAAGGATGTCAAAGAGCTATTTTCTATTGGCAGTATAACAAGAACTCCTGAAACGCCACTTAATATGGCATATGAAATGACCGAAGATGGATGGAAGGCAAGAACATATCAAAATCTTGCTACATACAGACATGCCTTGCATCGTATAGTAAACGAGTTCGAAACAGAATACTCTGGAAAAAAGTATTACGGTGTCGTGCTGCATAACATAGATGACGATGTAGTTTCTGTGCTTGCATACGAAAACGTAAGAGACCTACAGAACGCAATCCAGCAGAACTTCGTCATGATGGATTCTGCAGTAAGACACAGAGAAACAAGACAATATATCATGCAAACCAGAGCGCGTCGTGAATATGCCGGCATGTTCAGAGGCACAAAGGATTCACCGAAGCTATTTGAAAGATACATGCACGCGTATGAATACATACAGAGCTCGCCAATAAAAGCTCGGATGAGGGGAGGTAAACTCTCAAGCGCAGCTACGCAAAGACTTGTTGATGAAGGCATCCTAACCCAATCACAGGCAGAAAAGTTCGCATACATGTATCCGCGTATAAAATCAGAATATGAGATATTAAAGACTCTAAAAGAAGATGCCGGATTTAAAGCGCTTAGTAATGACCAAAAAGCGGTAGCATTGGCGTTGCTTAAAGATAGGCTCGGAGAACACGTTGAAGATGTGGTTCTGCCTGATCTTTACAGGCAAGCTCAGATATGGGACCCTGTATCAAAGATATATAGGACGGTAGATGCACGTACGCCGTCCACGCTTGCCAATAGTCTTATGAGTATAGCCCTTGAAGACGGAGGCAATTTAACTGATGCCGTATATCGTCTAAGAGGTATTGTTGCGCAGCTTTCATCTGAAGGTACGATAGAGCGTAATAAAGCATCAAAGGTAATCAGGACTATGTATAACGTACTTCCTTATCATGACGATCCTACAAGAGGCGTCCATGATATAGCACTAAACGTCGCAACAAACATTATCGAAGAAGTCGGCGAAAAGAAGGCCTACAACGTAATAAAGGACCAAGAATCACTTACCGCAAGAACGCTTAGTGCCAAAGCGATAAGAGAGTTAAAGGATAACAGCACGATATCAAGTGTAGTAGCCAATGCACGCAGGTATTTTAAGATAGAGGGTAATCTCGCCATTATCGACCCGGACTTCGAAGAAAAACTTGCGATCATAGATAGACAGCTTGCAAAGCACGTATCGCTGTTTTCCGAAAAAGTCGCGATGGATATGCAAAACCTGGGCCCGACACCTTTAATGGAGCAGATAAGAAAGCTCGCAAGAGAGTATGAAAGCAAGGGTATCGGGCTAAACGCATGGATCTCGAGATCTTCTAAGAGTCCTGGTCTTGAGCTTGCGCTATACGATCTTAACACCGCAACACAGGTTGTCGACGCAACAATGCGCGGTTCTGCCGCACGTATATTTATCCCGCTAATAGACGACCAAGGATTTATTAATATAGACAACTTGCCGCGTGTCAATATGCTTGTTCCTACAGCGATTGACTATAATACGCGCAAGGCAAGACTAAATACAACTCAGCATGTGCTGTTTAACACGTTGACGTACAAAGACACAATAAATGAAATATCACGGCTTATTAAAGATAAACGTTATAGTGAAGCTGCAGATCTTGCTGCAAAAAGAATCAGACATGCAGTACAAGGTGTTCCTGCAGGCTCGCGCTACTCGAGAGAGCTAATAAGTGATACTGTCGCAGGCACGAGAAAAGCAAATCTTTCAAGAGCTGGTTATATTGATTATAATAGCCTGGTATATAGCGCTACAAGGGCTGAGCTTGGCAAAGCAATTGGTCTTAACAGATTTAAGGAACACGGTCTTGACAGTAACCTTCTTATACGCTCCGTAAGATACGGCGGCAGTAGCTACAACATAGTAAAAAGAATAGGTCTTGACGAAACATCTCTAGAATACAAAATGGGTTCTGCAATATCAGAGATACTGCGCGACACCCTTGGACTAAAATACGGTGACAATGCATTAAAGGGTGAAAGGCTGCAATCTGGGTATCTAAGTGTTGAACAGTATGATCCGAGGATTTTTGGCGTATTTGGATTCTATAGCGATACAGGACGCGAAAACCCAAGACAGATGCTAAACTATTACAGGCTTAGCCCGAACGCAAACTTGGACGACGCTACATTAAAAAGATTAACCACGATATACATGGGCACTGAAGAATCTTTCAGGGCAGAGCCGGCTATTACTGCACTGAATCTTAGAACTGCATTTATGACTGATAAGGATATAGCAGCAATAGTAAACAGAGAAGAAGTAGAAAAGCTTCCGCAGATAAGAAGACCAACTGTGCACGACGACATGATGTTAATGAGGGCTGACGTCGCCAAGGCATTTGATGTATTCCAGAAAAAAGTAATACACTTAGAACCTGATGAAGTACCTGTATCAATGCTTGACGAACTGGCAGCCACCGGAGGTGTTATAAGAAAAGGTGACGTAATTGCAGAAGCAGGAGGAAAAAAGCGCATTTATGAAGATAAGTTCGATGCAATCGTAAGAGAAGTCCGTATAAACGAAGAAAAAGGAACATACGATATCATCATTGACCAATTTATACCAACAACAATAGGTACAAAGTTCCAAGGCTTTGACAGTGGTAACAAGTTTACTGTAGGACTTCTTACAAAAGAAGAAATAATACGCCTATTTGGCGAAGAATACGCCGACATAGAAGCAATAGTGAATGTCGGAGTAAAGAAGCTGCCCGGAGATTTACTTGCCTCACAGCTTAATATGATGATGTACGAAATGCAGACTGTGGGTAAGATAACAAAAGAACAGATACAGGCAGCAGTAGAAGAAGTCCTCGAGAGGGCGATGGGCAAGGATCCTGTAAAAGAGCTAAGAAAAAGAGGTTTAAGGATCGAGGCAATAAACGATTCGTACAGACTTGTTTTTCCGACCAGGATGATATACGATATTAACGTTCAGGAATATATTAATGCAGTAACAGAAAAGCTTGGCGGTAAAAACATAATAACAACAAAGACTGGCCATAAAGTTCTAACAGGTCTTATGGGATTTATAAGATCCGACGTTGCAGACTATATGGGTGGCGTAGGCGAAGAAGGAGAGTTTGTAAAGATAGGCCTACGTGAGCTTGAAATGATGTATAACAGAAGCAAGCTACACGGAGTGCAGACAAACAGGCTGTTAGAACTAATGGAGGGTGCAGCGTTTCAGGAGTCTAGTAGCTTCTTAAAAGAAGGAGCAATAATAAGAGAAGCACTTGCCGCAGCCAGCGGTCAGCACAGACCTTTTCTTGAAGATATACCGACGGTACGCGTCGTGAATCAGCCACAACTGCAAAAAGGAGATATACTATTCTCACAGTTAAGACTCATGCCCACTGAATCAAGAGGGTATCTAAGAAGCGAACTTAGAGGAACAATCGTCGATCCTGGCCTGTTTGATGGAAAGCCTTTCTTCCTTGAGCTTCCGACACCAGTTACCATGAGCGATGCCAAGGGCAGATCATATACGGTTGACAAGGCCCTGATAGCTCCGCTTAAATTAAGAGGCGAACAGGGCGAAGTTCATCTAAATGAAATACAAAAAGCCCAAAGACAGCTGTTTAACGCTATCTTTGATTATAATGCTGCTACAGACGATATTGCATTAGCAGAGGCAAAAGACTCACTCCAGAGAGCTGTTGAAAACCTGCACCAGGAATACGGCAGGGCTATAATGCATTCAAAAGGATATATCGCCGAGAATGCCTTGTCGCATAGAGTATCTCATTCAGGTATATTTAAGTACAGAACAATAGATCCTAACTCATATATATATAAATATGCAAACACACTTGATGAAGGTTATGCTGTTATGTCGAGATATGACCTGATGGATATGTTAAGTGGCGTCAGGGATGCAGACAAGATCATGGAGATGGCGGAAAAAGAAGGCATACCAATGATAAGCATCAGGTGGCCCGTAAAAGACGTAAGCACAATGCAGGTAAACATGGTCAAAGTTCTCTCAGAAGAAGCAGAAAGCAGCCTTCCGGTTTCGCTCAAAGGCAATGTATGGGTTACATTGGGCACACAGATAAGCCAGAACGCCGACATGGACGGCGATACCCATGCATGGTTATTGCCCCAAATAGCTGGAAGCAAGGCAAAAGGCGCAATGATTGACACTCAGGCCAATCAGGAACTATTAGATCTATTTAAAGCAGAGCAGCGCTATTCAAGACTTATTGCAAACCAAAAGATAGAAGAGTTGGCCGCAGACGAATACCTTTATGATGTGTTAATGAGCTCGGACACACTAAAAGCCAAGGTAAGCATGTATGACGAGATAATCGGAACAGAGGCAAGATTACAAAAGAGAGTTGGTATATTCTCAAACATGGCAACAAGGTATAGGCGTGCGGCAGAAATAACAGTAAACAGTATGACGCAAGAGGCGATTAAAGATGCTGCGTCAAACCCATGGCTTGTAACGTCTTACTTTATGAGTGCTGTAGAACAGATGCCGATCTCTGCAAAGAGATTAAGTGAACAGCTAACAGAGGGCACAACAGCGGAGCAATTCAAAAAATACATAGGTGCAGTCGAGAACTTGTACGCAGCTTTATCAAACTTTAACATAGATGAGATTATAGATCAATCAAAGACACTTGGTGTATTCAAGCAAAACGAACTCGGCGAATGGATCTTCCAGGGTGGCGTTAAAGACCAGGTCAAGATAGCACGTGCAGTATTTGGAAGAGACCTAACAGAGGCAGACATCAGGACTGCGCTTGACCTTATTCAAAGACATACATCAAAGAATGTAATATGGGACAGCTTCTTAAACGTTGCGCTTGCCGAACCTGGCTCTGCTGTTGATGCTATACGGTTTGGCTATGACATATCCAATCCGTCAAAAACAAGTCCCCTTGGTTACTACGTGCTTGATAAGTTTTTACACTTCGGCGTTGGTGATGAAAAGCTCATTGAAAAAGTCGATAAACTCGTTCCAGAGGCAATGAGTTATATTGCCTCCAAAGGAAGGGATATAGGCGGCGCGTTCAACGCAGAAAACATATCCAATGTTACTGGCAAGTCATTATATACAATAGGTCAAAGCAAGGTAGACGAAGTATCTGAGGCGGTAGGAAGTGCATTTAAAGGAGCGACATTAAAAGGACTCGGAACCGCCGCTATGATAGCGATGGGCGCATGGGCAATTTCTGGCATGTTCAGAGGACCGAACATAGAACACGAGCCAGTTGAAGCGCATGAAGATCAGGCTCCGTCGTCCGATGGCACATACGTCAATCCTGTTAAGTACGCTGTTGGTGCACCACCCGGGGCAGGCCCGACAGCATATGTAACACCAAAGGGAACAGGATATGAAAAGATAAATGTCGTAATCAGAGGCAATGTCAACAGAGGAATGACAAATGAAGAAGTTGCCCAGATGATATCCGACGAGGTTATAAGACAAACAGGAATCAACATGAATATTAAGATAGTATCCGAGGACAACAGACAAACCATAGATAGATCCTGGCTGCAAATGCAGTTTACAAACGTATTAAAGACAGGATACGCGTACTAAGGGAGGGCAAGACAAATGGCAAGCATTAAGCGGGCTAACATACAAGTATTAGATGTAGCACCGTATGGAGCAGACAATTCGCAATCTGGGGCAGTCCGCACCTCTGTAGCAACAGCGCTTAATGTTCCAGAGAGCTATCTCGATAATGTAGATCTTACAAAGAACATGTATAAATTCAAGATAATGTTTACAGAGCAGGCTGAGGACAACCCGGTATACAGCACAACATACGCTGTTGTTCATTCAGTAAATATAGGCGAAAGACTAAGAAACGCCATGTCTATTCTTAATATAGACAACGGAGGGGGTTTTCCAGAATCCCTTCCTGTTGTCGGTTACATAGAATATTCGCCAAACCCCGCATACGAAAACGGCATAATGATTATAAAGATAGAGATCACAGTAGAGTCGAGAAAGCTTATACGATCGCATACGCAGCCTATTGATATTCCAAGACCCACGTTTGACGATTATGTTGTTAAATATGACTATAAGCCTGTCCTCACATCAAAAGATATGTGGGTCAAAGGTACGGTATACGGTGTAACAGACGGTGACACCATAAGAATAAGTGTGGAAGAACAGAACAAGGTTGGAAGCGAATTTGTCGGAAGACCTCTGACAGTGCGTCTCGTTGGTGTACTGTGTTCCGAAACTAAGAAGGATATCAACACATCGTGGTATAACAAAAATATGGAGTGGGCTGCAAGACATGGCCTTGAGCCACCAACAGAAGAAAATGGCATAATGGACAAAATATGTGCGCTTGCTGAAGAAGCAAGAGAGTTTGTTGAAGGGCTAGTATTAAACAAGAAGGTTATCGTAATTGCAGAGGTCGACGACAACAACATACCCGGAGACCAGCCTAAATTTGACAAGGATGGCCGCCTTGTAGGAGTCGTGTATCTCGACAGCACGCAAGGGTATACGGGTTTAAATGATCAGGAGCTCACAATTTGCGTCAATACATCAATCATAGCAAACAAGTCAAAGAGATTCCCTGAATTTGCCCTTGGTGAGCCCACATACGAGTATAGTATGGATGGCAATGGAACCATAGTAAGTAAGTTCGACATCCATACATGGTGGTCGTATGCGCCTGACTACGACAAGCGCGTAGAAGAAATAAGGAAATACGAGCTGGAAAAGAAAAATTCAAGCGGCATGCAGGCGTTTCTTGATAAATACGGGCTTAGCATGCTGCCTCAGACGCCTCTTGACGCGCTTGACAATAAGGTAGAATTAGTGTATAATAGACAATATAAGGTAAAAACAGGTGTGGATAGCTATATCGTCCAGTCTGGCGATACTTTAAGCAGTATAGCTGCTGAATTTGGCATTTCTGTTAATGAATTAACAAATCAGATTGGCGACATAGACTTATATCCTGGGCGCGTAATCTCGATTGATAGATATGAAATCTTTGAAGACAACGAAGACGACCTATGGGAAGGCGGATTTAAACTCAATAACTATAACCTCGTCCCCGCTGACTGTGAAACCGAAGACTATGAGAATATGAGGATCGACGACAGGAACCGCCTAGATGAACAGATGGGTTTTGATCCGTACAACCAGTTTAAATTAAGAATAGGCGACTGCATGTTCCTTGTTCCCCCGTTATCAATTCACGTGGATACGCAGGCGTCCAATGTAAGATTACAGACATTGAGAAGCAAGTCGTCGATGCAAATACAAAGTGGATATTCCGATACAGTTATAACAATAGATTTATTCTTCCCTAATCTTGAATCTGTCAACGGGTATGAGATGCCCGGACCAAAAGGAATGACATATTATCGCAATGGTCTGCGTCCGCTGATAGCCCAGTTCAAGAGAGCGCCTTTTCTGCCTATAGAGAATGAGCTTTTGAACGAACGTTTTAATATATATGCTGTTGTACTAAAAGACCTGGAGATAGCAACTGTCCCAGGTTTTCCGTCATGCCTGCAAGCAAGATTAACTCTCCTGCAATTTGATCATACCGTCTATATGCCGCAGGAAGAAGACTTTGCATCTACGTTTTGCTGGCCGTTATTCAGATGGTTCTATCAAAGATCGTTAAATCCGTCTGATAAACCCGAAAGATCATATTACGCAAAACTTAACAGGCTTGACGATACCATCTCGTTCTCAATCCCTGATGAGGCGGTACTAAACGAACGCAAGCAAGCGATCTACGACCTTGTAAATAAGATACATCCAAGACTATTCAGAGAAGCCAATATAAAAGATAATACGACAGTTGGTGAGATACTTAAAGAAGCAGAACACATAGGTATGGCACGCGAGCAGTTTGACAGGTTTAGGCAGGCTTTAAAAAGATATCCGGTATCTTTGTATCCAAAAATGTACAACTCAAGCGGCTTATTTGATGTCACCGAGATATATGAAGAGGTTAGGGAACTTATTAGCGGTAGAAGCAACGATTCATCAAAAGCAGCAAAATATGCGGTTGCGCTTTATAATATAGTTGCATACACCTATTTTGGCGCGAGTACAATGCACGGGTCTGCAACTGCATACTTTATTATGTATAAAATGCGTGAGATTTTGTATATCATCAATAATATGGCATACCGCTTCTCTAGCGACCCGGCATGGTCTATGGTTAAAGACAGTAGTATAGCAAACCTGTACGTGTCGTTCACTGCCAAATCTACAATTACTGTGCAATATGTTTCTCATAGATTTGTAAGCTCGCCCGGTGTGTCAGGTGTTCGCTCCGCCAGCGTTGTTGAGGATACACTTGAAGCAGGTAGCCCTGCAAGTCTTTACGAGAAGTATCTCGGCGATGATGAAGCGCCGTATAGTGGCGGAATGTATATCATACAGATAAACTCTCCTGTCAATAAAAGACGTGTTAAGACCAAGCTCGGAAATACGAACTACTATGCAATTAATCCGTATGACGAAACGCTTGTATCTATAATAGGAAACGCAGAAGAAGCGACATCCCTGTTTTTTATTGACTATGAACGTGAGTTTGAAAAACTAAACTATATGGCTCATTTGTCGGAAGCCGATATACCATCTGTAGAGTTTCCAATAGACGACATCTATATAGAATCAATGGCTGCGCGGATGCATAATATATATACTCCGCTCCAGATATTGTCAGCGGAAACCCCGACATACCAGCACCTTGGTTCTTCTGATGCGATAATAGATCTTACTATCAGAACAAAGAACAGGGAGGCGGTAGAAAGATTTAGACAGCTAATGTCTACAGCCCAAAGACTTGCAAGAGAATATAGAATAGCAATAACCTCTGGTGTACTGACAATAAACACACCTCTTACCTCGTTGCTCGGAGTTAAGTCAGTACTGATAGAAAGGCTTTCAGTGGAAACATCGCAAAACGACAAAGAATCTTTTATAATCAATATATCGTTTATTGCGTTCGATAAGACACAGAGGGTAAAAGAAGAACTCGACATGGTGGCCGCATATGGTGGTTTAGAGTATGACTTGCAAAGCTTTATAGATACGTACTCAAGGAGAAGAAGAAATGAATCAGGTTTTGAGTACGCCATTATAGATTTTACACTGAGGGAGCTTGAACTCTACCCTGATCTCGAACTTCCAACATATGAAGAAGTAAACGAGATTTTACCACATCTTAAGATAACATACCCTAATGGTATGCCGTTTCTGCACTATCCTAATCCAGATAATGCCAAGTTTGTAGATCCTGATTTCTATATTAGGTGTGAGCACACATTTAGGGATTATGTATATGCAATACTCGAAGACGGACAAGTGCCGATCTATATGACAGATCAGCTCGGTTTTGAAATGTTTGAAGTTACTCCGACAAGAGAACAGCAGATTAATGGCGGCATGACACAGCCTAGCGCGATATATTCAGACGAGACACTAGAATGGATTGAACAGAACTTAAATGAGGTTTATGTAGGGCAAAGAACAGATAAACAAACCGGATGGGGGTACACAACAGATATCAACGCCATACAAACAACCAGATACGATCCCAAGACCATACCGGGAGCAAAGACAAATCCTAACGAAATTGTGAAAGCATCAGTTGGCTCAATGGGGCCAAAAGTCCCTGAAAAAATAAAAGCCACAATCACTAAAGAAGCAGTCATTAAGTCGCCTACAGACGAAGAGATAAAGCGCTGGTTTAACCTTAACAATGCATCAGACAATGTAATTGCGAGTATACGTGCAAACAGGTTTAAAAATCCCACGGAAGCGGAATTTGTGCAATATCTAACTGAAATTGTATGTGATGATAATACGGGATTCTTCAGAGATCTGCCGTCAGAGGCTGACCTTATCTCATCTGGCAATAATTATCTGTATACGTATAAGTATTCCGATAATAGGATATCACCTCCGAAAATTACAAGAGAAAAGGTTGTCAACGTCCTAAAAGCCCTGTACGACCTTGAATCAGGATGGAAACAGTTTGATGGTAATGGCATTCCAATATGGAGCAAGACAAACGACATAGGTATCGCCCAGCTTAACGCGTATACGTCTGGGATTCTACAAAACCTCGATCAGGCAAGAAGAGCAGCATGGGACTGGAAATACAATCTATACAGAGGGGTAGAATTCTTCGCACAGCAGTACAACTTTGCAATTACACACTCTGACAAACTTGGTAACGCAGACGCAAAAGAAAACCCGCTCGACTGGGCAATCGTATGCTACAATAAAGGACCAGAGAGTGGTCTTAGAAACTATTCAGACCCAAACCAAGTAGACTACTATAATGCAGTCATGAAGAGATTTAAGACAAAGTACGGAGCAGATCCAGTATACGTCGGCGCTACTCCAACGTCGTTACGCGATGCCAGCGTAGCCAATTCGCAGATTCAGGCAACTGAGAAGCTGCAGCGCATCAAAGAATACCTATCGAAAGACAAGCTATACATCAAGCTGTCTAAATTCGTTAATGACTCCGGTCTTGCAAAGATACTATCGTTCAATCAGAAAACAGAAGCAACACGCATGGCGTATGAAGGAGCTTTATATAACAGTATACTGGGCACAGACGTTATAGACACAGAACACTATAAAAATATTGCCAACGCGACTTCTCCTCAGGATATAGTATTTGACCTGACAGAATACGAAAGATACTCCTTATACGCAAGAGTAATAAACGACATATTAGTTGCTGATACAACAGGTCAATTCAGTCTGTACGACAACCTGGTAAAAGACGCAGGTAGCACTGACACCACAAAGCAATCATTATGGAAACATAGGAAGAGTAAGCTTCAGGGATATAAACTTGAAGACTACGTCAAAGAAGTTATAAAAGAATTTAAAACAACTGGTACGTTTGACGCTGACAAGCAATATATTATTATCAAAGAGGGCGCAGCGCAGTATTTCTTCGATACGGCTGTTATAGCAATTACAAAGCTCGAGCAGAATAACTATCCATATTCTTCGCCGTACTTCAAGAGCCACATGATAGATAGCATCAAGAGCAGTATCGACACAAGAAAGATATACGAAATAGCAGATTTTGAGAATGCCGAGTTTGCAGAAATCGTCATAGACTCAATTGACACACAGGATGCTATCAGAGGTGCAATTATATCCCCAGACGATATAGCGATACTGTACAGAAGCGCATTTAAGGACATTGTTGAGTACGACCAGCGCGGAAGACTTGTAAGGGCATTCCCGACATATCAGATGTTCATCATCGACGAAGGCAGATGGATGGCATGGCACAAGCTATGGGATAACTTCTATGGATATAATGCCATTGTTTCAATAGATTTGTGTCGTGACAGAAAGATTGCCGCAGATACATGTGTTATCACACTCGCTAATATATACCACAATCTCACGACCTATGACAACGAAGTAAGCTATGGCGAGTGGGATTATACACTCGGCGATCTTATCTGGGGTAATAAATACGCAAAACAGAAAGTATGGCGTACCATCTGGGATCTTCCCGATGATGAAATCCTACTAGCAAGAAGAGACGAGCTTAATACACTAATGCTAAAGCCCGGAGCGAGAATACATTTAAGAATGGGTTACGGCTCTAATGCATATAGACTCCCAGTAGCATTCAATGGCGTTATAACAGAGATGAACGCAGGAGAAATAGTAACGATTATGGCACAGGGCGATGGCATAGAACTGTGCAATAAGCTTCGTGTGAGCCCCGGTGACACCAATGAAAGTGGATGGTTCATAACAAAGAAAACAATAGAACCACGTGACTTCATGTGTGGACTGCTTACGTCCAAGGGATCATTTTTACAGAACCTCGCTAATAGAGTATCTGGTGGGGTTTTCTACAATTCCAATCCGCTCGGAATAGTCCATTTTGGTGTTACAAGCATGCCAGACGCAGTCCTGCTAAGGCGCTGGGATATGTTTAACAAGTTTGAGGATTATGGAGAATGCGGTCAGAATATATACTGCTCTGCTGGAATAAACACGCTAAGCCAGTGGGTTTACACCGAAGGCACTAAGAAAGGGCAAGAATTTGGATTCAGGTGGAATTGGGTTGATATAAAGGGCTCTGGACAGGGCATAGGCGACGAGCCGAACGTTCGCATAAATCTGTTCGACAAGACTCCGTGGGGAGTTATGCAGGCGTTCGCTCATGCATGTCCAGATTATATAGTAACTGTCGTGCCGTTTGAATTCAGGAGCACTGTCTTCTACGGCAAGCCATGGTGGGGAGTAATTGATAGGTATAAGTACAAATATTACTACGACACCAAGTACGATATGTTCGTCCGTGAACCATATTCATACGAGAGAAGGGCCTTATCGCAACTAAAGATATACACAGACCATTTCGATATTATAAAGAACGATATCAAGGCAACTGACGAATTCATGTATACTAACGTAATTGGAGTATGGGACGACGGCAAGAAAAGAACAAGAGTAGTTCAGCTCGACTCAGATATAGCCCCGGAAAAACAGAAGACAGCAATCATTAACCTACCCTATGATTCCGATGTATGGTATAAAAACTTCTGGACTCAGGCTAAGTACGCAGAAGCAGCAGCGGCGTCAGCTCTCCGCGATTATGTGAAGGACATGTACCAGGGTGAGCTGATAGTTCTAGGAGACCCAACGGCAAAGCCGTACGACAAGTTCTATATCAACGACAGCTATACCGACATGGCCGGCCTTGCTGAAATCCAGCGCGTAGTCCATCATTTCTCAATGGAAACAGGTTTTGTTACATCTATAACACCTGACTGCGTATCTGTTATAGACGATATGCAAGGTATTTCATTAAATAGCTGGCTTGCAGGAACAGCAATAGGCGCTGTAATATTTACCGTAGGTATGCTTACTAAAAATACAATGTGGAAGAAGATATGGGGAAGTCCTATTGCTGCATTGTTCAGAAAAGCAGGTAAATGGACTACAAACAAGATAATTGTGAACGTACTTGGCAAGATGGCGGGTGCGACAGACGCAGAACTAAAGACACTATCCAACCTAAGTGATGATCTGTGCTCTTACCTAGGCAAACTGATTAACCCAAATATCGACGATGCAGCCAAAGCAGCAGCAAGGGCAGCAGATTATCAGCAAATAAAAGAGGGCCTATCTAAAATACTCTTAAAGACTAAGACTGTAGACGGCGTCGTACAAGACACAATATTAACAAAGATGGCAAAGATCTTTGGTAATATTAAGGACACAGTCACAACAAAAGGCGGCGTTGCACGGTATATAGACGATCTTAAGATATTCAAAAAGAGCGCAATCGTTACCGAAACAGGCTTTTACACAAAAACATTAAACAGATTATGGAGAGGCACATCAAAACTTACCAAGTTTACGCTAAAGACAGCAGGAGAAGGAACTGCGGCGGCAATCAGAGGAACTTCAGCCCTTGCTGTGCGTGCTGGTGCGGCAGTAGGAACAGGTGGTCTATCGCTACTAATAGAAATAGCCATTGATATTGCTATAACCGTACTTATAAACAGCGTGGTAGAAAGATATGCCCGCTGGCTAAAAGCAAGACAAGCGCTTACAATTATACCGCTAAATTACAGAGGCAAGCCATTCGTTGCAGGAATAAACGGACATAAAGGCGTTATAGCTGGAGAAGACTGCAGTGCGTTGGATAAGTTCCTTATGGGCTCTGGTTTTGGTAAGACAGCAATAAATGCTATATACGCCATATTTGGAATTACGCCACCAGATTACAGCGTAGACTCAAATACAGCGCAGCTTAGGGCATTCGGAATATAAGGGGGGGGTAAATAGTGTTATACGAGGATGCAAGAAAAGAATATCTTGCCAAGATAAGAGAGGTAGAAAGAATTGACAAACTGCTCGATAGTAGCGGAGAGATACCCATAGATAACACCTCAAGCGGCGAGGTGGATATATCTGCATCTGTGCACTCTAATTTATCAAGCGGAGATACGACATATATAATCCCTCCTATAAGGGTATGGCCTGATAAGATAGAACTCCCGTCTGGTATAACAAGACAGGAGTATCAAAAGGTAGCTCAGGCCTTTGCCCAGAAAAACATCATGAATGACGAAATATTTACTACGCTCGATCCTGACAGGTTCGACGTAAGATATCATGGGTTTAAGGGCGACGGTCGCGTGCGCCGCGACTTTGCTTTTTATCTTGCGGAGCTTCACGACCTTGTCGCCCCGAAGCTCAAAAAAGATAAATTATATATATACTCTTCATTTAGAACAATAGAACGTAACGAACAAATATACGCAAACAAGAACCAAAAAGCGACATATAGCCCGCACACTGGCGGGATTGCAGTAGACGTTGCAGCAACCGGAGAAGAACGATATATAATAGCAGACCAAGCCTGGTATATGGGCTTTGGCGGCATAGCAATAGGTGACGACTTTGTACACCTTGATATAAGCGTGAAGGGTTACTGGGGCTATGGCAACAATCCTGTATATATAAGCCCTGACAAGAAGCGAGTATATGACAGTAAGTACACAATCTATAAATAAGCAAGGTGTTGCGCATGAATCCGATAAGAGAGTTAATTTTAAATGAAATCGTTAAACCAGAAATAAGGTCGTCAATAAAAACATACATAGGTACAATTGAATCAATTGATACATCTACGCGCACAGCCACAGTAAGTATAGGAGAGGCCTCTGAAAGATTATTTGAAAATGTGCCATATGACCGCGGCATTACTTATGTACACGGAGAGGAACCAAAAGTCGGTAGTCCCGTCATTGTATCGTTTCTCGGTGGAGACATGTCGTATCCTTATATAGTTGCAATACTGAATAACGACATAATCATTAATACAACAGGTAAGACATTTATGATGCCGGACACTACTATGGTTTCAACGCCATCAGTATCTGTAAGGAGCGCTAATAGAGTAATCAGGACCACGGTCTAGGAGGTGGGTCAGGTGCCAAAGCCGATACACGAGTTTAGCGTGCCAGAATGGAAAAGAAAGCTCATAAGTTTGAAGACACAGACTATAGACACGCAGAAAGACTTCGAAGCACAGTTCGTATATGGTGAAAAAGAAGTCGGGATGAGACACCCAAAGACACAAAGCCACATGAAGATATTTGATAATGGAAATATCGAAATATTTGCTGGCGATACTACCGGGATTGTAGTCAGCGATCTATGCGATACTGTCAATTTGTATGGAAATGCTCTTAATATAAACACATACAATGCCAACGTATTCACAAGGCCGTATGGCTTGGTGTGGAACGGTTTTATAGTAAACCCACAGCTATACCAACTATACGATGACGACCTGCAGTTAAGCTGCACCATAAAATACTACGATCCTGAGGTCGGTTGGACAAGAAGGTCGATATCTATAAAGCCGTTTATCAGAACAAGTGATTCATCTGAATACAGGGCTATACTGGAAGAGCTCGGTATACCTATATAAGGAGTCAACTACCCAACGACTAAAGTCGTGGGCTTGATAGCCCCATGTTGACCAGGCTAAGGTTTGAAACAGAACCTACGTTATCTATGTTATGACACTTTAGGATGCTCCTTCAGTCCTAAACCCTGTCGTATAGCATTAAACAGGTGTAGTGGGTTAAGCCAGTGGCTTCCTTGCGTAAGAATTGAGGTGATATCCTTGAATTACAATTATAACGATATGGCGATGACAGAGGATGGCGATATGATAATAACTCCAACTGGTGACCTTTATACCGTAACAGGCATAGACTGTCTAAGACAGCAAATAGAAGCAAGGTTAAAGACTGACCTTGGCGATTATCTGCCACATCCAAGACTTGGAAATACATTAAGAAATCTTATAGGTAAAAGAAATACAAGGCAGACGGCAGAGGAAGGAAGGTTATCAATAATAAACTGTCTTACATATGGCGGACTTATCAATCCTGCAGACCTAAGTGTAACTGCAATTCCAGTAGATGAAAGGAATATCCTTTATCATATTGAAGTAAGAAACGGAACCTATGTTGTGTACAAGGCAGACCTATTATGCAACCTGGACGAAGGAATAAGGAGGATGTAGTATGCTGTTCCCAATAAAGAGCAAAGCTGAAATTCTCCAGGAAATGATGGATGAAATAGCAAAAAGCACTGATATAAAAGAAATGCCACCCGGCTCGTTTATAAGAACCTTGCTTGAGGTAATTAATGAGAAGCTCGGCGCATGCTATAGAGATATAGATCTTTACACAGCAATGTCTTTTGTTTCCACATCAAAAGGCATGTACCTTGATATGATAGGCCGCATGCTCGGATGTACAAGGCTTGCAGACGAAACAGACGACAACTATCGGTACAGGATAACTAACCAGGTATTTACAGCTGCTGCAGCAAACAGGACGGCAGTAAGGCTTAAATGTCTTGCAGTGCCCGGTGTAAAGGATATTTACATAGCGCCTTATTCACGTGGCAATGGCTCATTTACAGTCTATGTAATAACAGATGAAATTGATACTCCAAACGAGATATTGACCCAAGTACAGACCGTTGTCAATGAGACAAAAGCAGAAGGCATCAGGGCCATTGTAACAAAACCTACGCCAGTTCCGATAGATATCAGATTTAACATTGTGACAAAAACCAACAGCACATCAAGTGAATTTACAATCAGTAATCAGCTAAAAGAAGAAATAGGAAACTACGTAGATACAATACCAATGGGCGGCACAATATCAATAGCAGAGATATTAAGGATAGCACAGTCTAATAGGAATGTAACATATGCATACTTAAGTTCCTTACATATAAACAATGAGGCAGTAATTGCTGAATCCCAGTATCAGCTTGAATGGGATGAAAGAGCATATGTCAACAGTGTTGTCGTCGTAATATAAGGAGGCGCACAAATGGATAGTGTAACCCTTGAAATGCTTTCCATGCTTCCGTCATGGATGAAGATGAGGAAGGACCCGGAAAATTCAACCGGGGCAAAAATACTAAATGCCATAGGAATTCAGCTTCATGACATTGAAAACCTGATTGGTAATATACTCGCAGCACACCACCTGGAGATGCCGTACTACCCAGAAGGGTTCGATATCACACAGGTCGACATCCTATATAAGATTGAAATATATACTGAAACTCTGACCCGAGACGCAACTGTAATAGGATATCTCAACGGCGTTCCGTATGAACTTGTTCCTGCGTCCACATTATATGACTTTTATAAATCGGATGAGTCAAAATACTATATAGATTCAGAAGCAAATACCATATACACAAAAGCAAAGATAGACAGTCTCTCAGTAAACGGTGCGCTCTATACAGAAGTAATCGAGCATCACGTATGGGGAGCATTTGATGAAATAGGACTCCTGCTGGGCTGTCCAAGGATTCCCGGCGAAAGAAACTATGAATATACATGCCAGGACTGTCACGAAACATTTAAAGGCAAACCCATAGATATATGCCCCACATGCGGCAGCAGCAACCTAAAAGAACATGGATATAGGGCAAGGCTACTCGATGTTTTCCAAAATCCAGGTAATTCAACAAGACAAGGACTGCTAAACTATATATCAAGATCTCTCGGTATAGAAAAAGACAAAATAGAGATTAACGAGCTAAGCGAGGACTTTGTTAAATCACTCATTAATCCAGACGGCACAATTAAGGACGAACTAAAAGAATACATCATCCTTTCTAATAAAGTAAACTTATCAAGCTCTAATGTGTATTGGGACATACTAGAGGAGAACAAAGCAGGTCTTCACTATCTTCCGATAATATGGAATGTATCACTTGATAAATGGAACAACAGTGAAATACAAAACGGTATAGGCGACCTTGATGACCTTGAGATTATCGGGCCCGAACAAGAGAGCGCCATTCAAGAGTTTACATACTATGTCGGCGTAGAGGGTCTTCGCGTTGCAAGAGAAAGAGTATACCCGGAACACCACTTTAAATACAGAGTATATGCAACTGGCCAAAAGTACAATGACAGTGAGTATAAACCAGAAAACTATCGCTATACAGTAGTTGCATCAGAGCTTATTCCGCTTAAGTTCAAGGTAAAAGCCCATAAGCATTATACGCATAATTACAATCTTACGTTTGACGGTACTGTTGTAAACTACACTACTGTAACATCAAATGACCTTAAACAGAATAACTATATAACCAAGAACGTGGTCATTATTCCCGGAAGCAGGGTAATGAACCCTGACAACAGATACATTGAAATACTTGCGAATCTGAAGACAGACGACAAATCAATTACCCCTGTAATAGATAAAATCTCACTGAATTATAAGGTAGCCGGTGTTCCAAAGACAATAGTTATTGACACACAATCATCTATATCGCAAAACGGCAATACAGTAACGGCCGGCTTTTCTTCAAACACATGGAACGACCAAAATCCCATTTTAAGAATCAGAAACGATACCAATGACAACTATAATATAGTGGTTACAGAGGATGGATATGTCACCCTGGCAAGAGGCGAATACCAAAAACTCTATGTATCAGAGGGTGACTGGGATGATGGAGAAATGACTAATCTCCGTGTTACAACAAACGGTACACTGAAGCTTAGTATTTAGGAGTGATAGAGTATGTCTATTAGGTATCAACAGTGGCCTCTCACTAATTATCCCGATGCGCTGGACAAATCAAACCCTAATATAAGACAGAATATCATAAACTTCGAAGACAGGACCCCGGAAACAGATGCAAGACTTTACTATGTTCTTGCAAATGACGTAAGGTCATTACAGCAGGCAGTATTTGCCATAGAAGAAACGCTCGGTGTAAATCCACAGTCTTCATTTAATACTGTAAATGACCGCATAAGTGCACTTGAAGACTACACTGACCTCGATGAAAGATATGGCGGCGCAACATGGCGCTCAATATATCTTGCGCATTTGGCCGACCCGTCAAAACCAAAAGCGCCGACTATCATGGGACATGTTCATGATGGCTCTGCAACTGGAGCGCCCAAGATAGACTTAGCTCTACATACAACAGGTAAGCTCAATAAAAACAGGCTTGACCTCAGTGGTTCAGGAGCGCTAACAGGAGAAGATATAAGACTGAATCGCAATACCACCCAGACAGTCGCTGCCAAGTTTGACGATAAGCTTGATAAGGTAGGCGGCACAATTCAAGGAACAAATGCATACCTTACTATCAACGGCCCATTTAATTGCTATGTATATAAGGAAGCCGAAGCCTACCAATGCGTTCCGTCGTCTGGCGCCGTTGGAACAAGTATCGCAGACACAGGTGCTTTTTCTGGCACAGCAAGAAAGGCAACATCTTCAAACGCCAAAGGCAATGTGATGCATTATTCATCGAAGCTAAGATACGGAAACTATTCGCTATGTCTAAGAATGAAGGTATCTAACAGGGCTCCACTACAATCAATAGGAAAAGTAAAGATATGCTCTGGCTCCACAGTAAGGAAACAGGTAGAAATAATACCGGCAAGGTTTCAGACAACCGACTATGAAATGTTCTATGTTGCATTTGAACATAAAGGAAATCCTACGGTAAACGTATATATAGAATGGTACGGAACTTCCGTTCAACCTGTAGTAGCATGTGATCTTACAATAGACAGTCTCGTTATAACACCGCTGCATGTAACAACATACGACCTAGAATAATTAAAAGGGGGAGAATGGTTAAATGGCTCAATATGGTATTAGAAGCTATTACGGCGCGTCGTACTACGGTATGAGCGGCGTGTTTGCCGGGCAGTTTATCTCTGACGAGACCTATCTCATAACCCCCCTTACAAACACCCCTCCGTCGGATGGCAGGCTCTATGTAGACATAATATGCTCTCATCCGAGAGTATCATATAATCCTTTTAATGAAATATTCATAATAGAAGGACAGTACGAGAGAAGCGGCAACACAATACTTCTCTCAGATCCTTTATTTAGGATTACGGCAAATCTTATAGCATCGAGTATATATATAGACTATGTAAGAAAAATAAACGGCGCCATAGTAGATGTAAAAGTCGACACATATATCAATGGTGAGCTCGTACAGTCAAATACCTATGAAATAGACACAATTGGCCCCGGTCCATATGCAATAGAGTCACTTCCATATGGCGAGCAAATTGTTACTATAACAATGAATGACTCATCTGATCCAGGCAGTGTATTTGAATTTAACGGAATCACAGCAATGACAACTGACATAAGGCTTGAGATGAGAGGAAGAAAAGGCGGAGTATGGAGTCGGTGGGGACAAATCACGCTTACTGCATCCGAAGAGAATGTTACATATAGAGGTTTTAATAACGTCTATAAGTATCATGGCACAACAGATGACTGGTCCGGCGTTGACGCATATCAATTTAGACTTGCACTTGCGTCTTCTGATAACACAAATTCCCCGGAAGTTATCAGCATAGATATACACACAGCAAATACGTCGGACTATTCCAGTAACGGATACTGGAAAACTACAATAGACCTTGGAGGAAACGTAACAAGTATAGACGATGTTACATTTGAAGTTTCACAGCCTGAAGGGACAAGCGTTGAAATAAGAACCAGAACGTCGGATATAGACGGTAACTGGAGCTCATGGTCATTGCCATACTCTTCCGCAGAAAGAAGAGCCATAATAGACTATAAAAACTCTCCGTCAACAAAAAACGGATACATCATAACTCCAGTTATTTCTCCCGAGTATCTGACAAACTGGAATAGATTTATACTAACTCACTACATTAATACAATTGATACATTAACAGGGGCAGGAACTCCTGGTGCAGATATAGTAGTAGAAATAGTAAAGCCGACATATAATCCGTTAAGCCCGTCGTCTTCAGATGTAATAGCTGCATTCACATATAAAACAGCAGAACAGGTATACAGAAGTATATCGAACATAAGAGAACCTATAAGGATGAAAATAAACTTTAACAGAACCACGGCAGTTGCAAGCCCTGCAACGGAAATGGTATCAATCACAGCAGACGCGTACTATAGCGAGTACAGAGCATTTGGAACTGGCCAGAATGAATATAGAGGATATGCAAGCTCGGTATATGGAGATAATACTGGAGTAGATAAGGTATATACAGACGATCTCACACGAAGCAAGTTAGCATCAATATCAAGCTTTAACTTCACAATCCCACAAGGCGCAGAGAATCCAGAGTATCTAATAGAGTCTGATATGGAAGATGTAAGCATTTACTGGGCTTCCAACGGAAAAGACAGCGTATACCTTGAAAATGGGCTTACCGATGACTATTTAATGGTAAGAGTTAAGGATAACAATAATGAGAGAACAAGAAGGCATTACAGGTACGGCTCCGGTGTTGTCACTGTTCTCGAGCCTGGGTATATGACTATAAATCTCACAAATACATTTACTCCTACGCTAATAGACGGTCGACAGTATGCGTTCTATATCATGAACGGTTTTGTGCTAAGTGAGCCTAACCCAAATGTAGATATAAGGTGGAGGAGTGAAAACCACCTAGAGCCGGTTCAAAGAAGAAATATAACATACACACTAAACGATCAGGTATGTATAAGTATTATTTCTGGTAATGTATACGGCCTTGTCGATTGGACGTCTGAAGAAAAGAAGTTTGATGCAGTTGTTAACCTTAACGACGAATATCGTCCATATGTAGTAACACTTTTATATTCAGATGACCCCGTATCAAGCCAGCTGCCAGAAATAGAACCCGGCATAATACTAAATCCTGACCCGTCAATAATACCTTATAAGGTTGAGGTAATTGAAGGCTCCGTAACAAGCCACGGTGAGCGCCAGGACGAAAGCAGGATTAAAGGCAGCATCAGATATCTATATGCAAATGAAATAACACCAAGCCTTGTTGAATCCGTCGAGACAATGGTTCCTGTTGTCAGGGGAAGCGGCTCTACCGATAGACTACCTAAAGCCATGATTAAAAGACTAAACGGTGTAGTCAACGGAGTAGTACTTGGTGTATACAGCGATCCGTCACTTCCTGCTCCAGATTATCTAAATAAAATAGATCCAACCACTGGCAATGAGCTTGCAAGCGGTCATTACAGATATTACGCAGAGCCCGGAACATATAGTAATATAATAGACTGGTCTCCAGGTATAGCAATTGGAGACGTGCCTGAAGAAGGCGACGTATACTATGTAAGCTATGTATATGACAAGGTTGTATCGCTGCGTGTTGAATTCACATGCGACTATAGCGAATATAGGTCTAATGCGCAGATATACAGGTCACCGGTACTACAGTTTACGGGCAAGTGTTCTCCTATGGTTGATTATGTATCACAGCCTCTTACATTTGACGACTTTATAATCCCTGACGACGTAGACAAGTCGACGCTGAAATTCGTTGTATACGACGACAACCCAAGGGTAAGGACATACATCGACAACAATAGAGTCGTAGGAACAATGGACAGGAGAGACCCAAGAGAGTCATGGAATCCGCATATTAAAGGCGGATACTACTATATCGGCAAAGATAAATACTATATGTTCACAAATGAAGCCAAGTATATCTTAGGCGAGAGCGTAATACCAAGAGCTGAAAATATAATATACACCGATGATTCCAATATAATTATCCAGGAAGAGACAGAGAATTTATTTGTTAATAACATCCTTGAAAAGGGTCAAGACATAAGCGATGTATTTATAGAAACATTCGCTCGTTCCGAGGAGGAATAATCTATGAATATCGGAAACGGATGGACTGGCACCTTATCCACTGAGATTATAGACAACCAACTGCATTTTGCTGATAGTGAGATGCTTATAAATAACATGACATATCTGGCCTCGTCAGATAATACAGAGGTCGAGGCCAGTTTTATCTACAATGGGATTGACATTGGGCTAATATTGTGGTATAATGAAAATATTGGATATATCGAATATATTCTCTCCTCAGACAACATATCAATCGTTCGCCATTATAAAGGCAACACAATACTATTAATGCGCCTGGATAATGGTGAAAGGCTTCCAATAACCCAGGACGCACAAGATACAACGGAAAAGCTGCTCGAAATACCGCAAGAAGGCGAATCTGTAACGCTCAAAGCCGTTCTATACAGAACCAACGTGAAGTGCTACCTTAACGGAGATCTTGTGTTTAACTTCGAACAGAACGCATTTAACGGTGGCAAATTCGGTATATACGGAACGGCAGGAGCAAAATGTACATCATTCATAATAAAGTCTAACAATACGACAGGATGGAATAAAAATATAATAGAGGGCTGTCTGTGCACAAACGACAACTACAGCGTGCGCTTTAATAATGGCACCAATAAATACTCGTATATATATCAGAGCGTCCAAACAGAAATAGATCAGCCATATACGATAAGTGTACCGTATAAAGGCAGTTTATATATTCAGGTGCTTAATGAAGAGAATATAATAGCTGAAACGCGCGATACGTCAGAGGAAATAAAAACACTCACATTGTCATTCGTATCACCATCTGAAAGTATTGAAGTAAGAATAGGCACAGACACACAAGGAGAGACCGTTATATACCCTCTCCAGATTGAAAATAAAGCCTTTGCCACCTCTATTACAAGAAACAAACGGGGGCGGGCTTATCTGTCATTTCCTGCGGCAAGACTTAATCTTGAAGCCGGAGGTCTGTCGCTTATATTCAAGCCGCTGCACAAATATACATTTGGTAGGCTCCCAGTGTTTTATTACAATGAGGCCTTCAATATGTATTACGAAGCCGGAAGCTTCTATGTTACATATGGAGAGCAAACCTTTGACGTACCATTTGATATAGATGATAAGTTATTCTGCAATATAGTTCTTGTATGGCTTTCAGGAGACAAGATTGAGCTTTCTATATCTAGCGGTGAAGAAGCAGTGTCTGAATTTTTTACTGTGTCACAACAAAATATACAGCGCGAAGACGCCATACTTATAGGGTGCGACAATGAGGTATCCGGCAACGTAATATTAGATAAACTCATTATATACTCAGGCGAAGTATCACTCGAGCAGATGGCTCAATACACGGTTGACGACACAGGGGAGCCCGGGATAATAATCTACACTGACTTTGCTGAGCATACGCTTGTGCTACTTGGTAATAAAATTATTGTTCCTGCGCCAAAGCCAGTAACCCCGATCATAGTCCGGTCTGAAGATGGCTCTGTATACGAAAGAGTATACTTTATAAACAACGACAAGTATTCTGTTACAGATACAGTAGAAGTAAACTACACAGGTAACAAAACCTTCGTAATGAGCTATAATAACATACTCAGCGCCAGAGCGTACAGTAATACAAGGGTATATAACGATATTTCAATTGATGGCAACAAGATAACAATTAACGATCTCGAACTTGACGATAAAGAAGTTACCGATGAAAGACTCTCTACAGTAGACAACGTTGCCTATCATGCAGTCAATAAGAACTGGATAATTACCGATAAAGAACCAGTAATACGCGTAAGGCCGGTAGGTTCGTCAATCGAGGATGCTGAAATAGTAAGCCCAAGTAAATACACTATATCATATAAAGATGGACTTGTTGTATTTAAAGAACCAGTGCCGAGCGACCATGTAGTACATGTATCGTATACGTACACAACTGCACCCACTATTACAATCCAATATACACCCAGAAATGTATTCTGTGCAAACTACGACAGCGAGGCCGGAGGACTTGAGATTACTCTCTCCAACACTGACGGCAAAACCATCACAATCACATATGAGAACGAGTATGGCGCAAAGAAGAAACTTGTAGCCACAGTAGAAGCAAATCCGTTTAAAGCATCCAATAATAATGGATTTGTATATATCACCAATACGCCGATCCCCGTTACGTCTATAGACGTCACTGTAACGCCGAGCGCACTAATAGCTGACGGACACCAAGTCGCCACAATAACAGTAAGCTGTCTTGGCGAAAAGGGAGTACCGACGAGCAATGCTCTAATATCCGTTGAACTCGAACATGGCAATAAATACGGATATATAGAGAAGTATATGACGCAAGAGGAAAAAGAGTGGCTTAGCAAGTTTGAAGAAGAAAAAGCAAAGAACGGAGAAGAATCGGCTATATATAAATACGGCCAATTAGTTACTGACGAGCATATATCAGGTAGGTTCATCTATAAATTCCATGTAAACAATATAGTAAATGAAGGGATCATAACAGAGAAGATAATCGTAATCGACGAGAAGTCTGGAATAGGAACAGAAGTTCCCATAACGATTATAACCAGGTCTTAGGAGGTGGGCTGCGTGCTCAAGAAGCATGAAGATAAACTGAATAATGAAACCTATTCCATAGGCATGTCGAAAAATCTACCTAACAATGCAGCCAACCTTGCTTTTATAGCATCGCCAGAGATTACAAGCGAGAACGTCAGCATTATATGTGAGAACATAGGAATAGATGTTAAAGAAGACTATAGCGAAAACAAACACCTGCATTTTGCAAAGGACAACTCTGGGTATATAACTACCCTTCCGAATCAAGATATACTCGTTACCGATGAGTTCTCAATAAAGAAGTATACTGACGATATCCCAGAGCCGCTATTCTATAGGGCGACGCTTAAAAGAAAAGTAAAGCTAGACAGCTTCTGCGGCACCAATAAGATTGTTCCGTATCAATACGGCTATAATATAAAAACCGAAAGTCAGATAGTATCTAATCTAACAGACAGGTCAGATGTTACACCGCTTATATATACCGACATATACGAAGGCACTAATAACTCAATCATTATAACAGCGGATGACGGCACAAAAATACGTTCTGGTTTTAAAATAAGAATGGTGCAGCAGGAAGACAATTATTACACCGTCATTATCTACAATAATTTTGACCAGAACAAAGTATATAAGGTTACATATACCGATTATACCGGCGCACAGGTAACGGAAACTCTAGAATCAACACTACTGTTTACGCGTATACCGTATGAAGAATTCGTAGAGCATAAGGATGATCCGGCCTACTGGTCGTCCAACGTATACGCTATCAAGCAGGAGGGTAGGTCGTACCAGGTATTTGCCCCGACCAGCATATCAAAAATAACCGACGAATTAAGAAAGCCCTTCGAATTTAAGTATAGAGTTCTTGCAAACCTTAAAGGCAATTACAGTAAGAACAATCCAGTTGAGATAAAGACGGGGATTATATTCTTGAACACTGGCTATTCAGAAGACATGGCTTCGCTTATAGTCGCATTCAATCAGGAGGTAGGAAGGGCTTTTCCTGAATATGTGTCATTTGTAAACCCCCATCCGCCCAAGACATACTATTCGCAAAATGAAGACCACAAGCTTGATCCTGAATATTGGGCTGTAGACCTCACGGCTCCACAGGACTATATAAATGATTATGACATAATATTTATAACAGGCTACGGTACTCACGACATGTCGGCCTTTAACGAAAAACTAAAGAACTACTTAAGTGTCGGCGGCAAGATTGTAATAGACAACCTGTCAAACGACGAGTTAAATGCTCTTAACGTCAGCTTCGGAGATGTAGATCCGATACTAAAATACACAATAGAGCCGCCGGTTATGACCGGCTCAAGGGAATTTGGTCAGATAGATGGGTATATCGACAGACACTATAGCCTTACAAAGGATTCGATAGAGAATATACCATATACAGACAGCGGCGGAAAGGTATCATTAAGACTTACTCTGATAAACGAGAACGAACAAAGGGATTGGAAAGATATTATAAGATATAGCTCTGGCTCAAGGTCCATAGCCGTAAAGACATATAACGGCAAGGGTAAGATTATTCTATCAAACTGTGGATTTTTAAAGGCGTTTGCAATCGGGAACCAGCCCGAGGCAAAGAAATTCACCGTTAACGTGGTTCTAACACTTGCCGAAGATATATGGAAGGTTACCCCATGGATTTACGACCGTGTATACCACAAGAGCCAGCTATATAAGCACGAGTATACGTTCCAAAGATATGTTGCAGATATAAGCCCTCTAGACAACAGCCAGATAGTTGCTAAGAAGATTATATCAAACAAGATCCAAGACTTTGTATCATATTATACAGGCATATATGGAATGCCCGGGAAGTACTATACTGAGGTTTACGAAAGAGATCCGAACGGTAATTTCGCAGAACCGAACAATATATATATGCCAGCATCACGACAAGGCGACGAGCCTATAGATGGCAACATGCCGCTATATGCATTCTCAATTAACGCCAGCAATACGAGCTTTGACCTAAGGACAGCAGAAGGATATGACGAATCCACAATATATCCATACTCAGCACCTGTTACATTTAAAGTTGTAATAACGCCTATAACATACAGATGGGAGACTGTCACAAAAGTAGATGATAACGGTAATGTGGTACAGATAGTCGAGCAAAAACAGGTAACACCAGGCGAGCAGAACATGGCCAAGGCCACATTTACGATAACTAAGGACGACGGTCTTGTAAACCTTGCACTTTTGTCAACGCTGCTTCCGCCCTTACCAAGCGGCGCCGAATGGGCAGATAAATCGAATATATTCTTCAAGGTGGAAGTAAGTGGCGAAGAAGAATTAGACGGGCACTTTATTAACCCGTATGAAAACAGGGTAAACCTCTATATATATGACAAGTTTACCGGCAAATATATATACACAGCAAACAGTGAAAACATTATTCCCTATACAATGCTGTACCAGCTAAGAGAGGTGCAAAAATATGACGGCAGAACAATCCTTAGGCAAATGTACAACGATATAATCATACAGGCTTCAACCGGCTATTATGAACTTGTTGCCTCAAAAAGAGCGTTCGCTATAGTAAACAACGTCTCAAGCGGCGATATTGTAAAACTCCCGGCAAGCCTTAACACCAATGAATCTTGGTTTCCAAAGATCAAATACCTAAACTTTACAAAAACTTCGTTTAACAAGGATGATTACGATAGAATCTCAAAAACCATCGGATTTAGATACAGCAAAGACGAAATTCTTGAGAAGGCTCGCGAGTATTTCGGACAGAACCCTCAAGATGACAGGGTTGCAAATATTATCGCAAGGCTCAATGGTAACGACATCGTGGATGTTGAAGATATGGCTGTTCTTGCAGAAGCATTCGATCTAATAGAAGAAGAAACGGCAGTATACCATTATAATATTATCGAGTACTTTAACCAGGCATGGGAAGAATATCCCTACATGAAGGTAAGGGACGAATACGCCCAGTATGTAGACAACACAACTATTAAAGTCCAGAACACGCCGCTCAGGGTTTTGTACGGCCAGTCAACAAATGAAGAACTCAAGGCAATAACACCTACCGTATTTAAGGCGCAAAACGAGAACTGGGTTGCGGCTGAACCAGTTGTAATCCAGATGGAAACAGAAGCAGACGACGTATGGGAAGATATACAAAGTGGCTTTGCTATTGACTATGCAAACGGCCTTCTGATATTCGACGAAGCTCCTCCAAGAAGAATACGCGCGTCGTATACCTATAGCAATATAAAAATCATTAAGAAGAATTACACGAACACCAGCGCCAACATGGAAGAGCTTATAAAGCTTCAGGACAGGATGTATATTATTCCTAATTCAATAAACAGAAGGATACTTAGAGTTCCGAATCCTAAATTATATATAAGGCATCCTGACGGCGAGACAGTAATGCTTACACAGAAGGCATACACAATAGACTATGAAACCGGTATAATCACCACTGCCGAAGTGCAGACGGGTGCGCTTTGTATGACTTATTCGTACGCCAACATTCAGGCTCTTGGTATAAAGGACTATGATTCGAAACACGGGATTATACAGTTAACAAGTGGCATCCATTTTAACGATAATATATATGTATCATATCAGTATCAAGAAGATTACTACGAATATAAAGGATACTACGATGAAGACTATATAGACCCGGTCACCAATGTCCGCGGAAAGTTCATATATGTGGACTTAAATCCTACACGCGGCCACGAATGCACGTATCCGGTAGTGGAGGGCGACAAAGTAGTATACCGCGAGGTACCGACGTATAAGCTTTTAAATAAGACTATTTATCTGTATATGTTACCTAATACAATAACAAGAGGCAACAATATAACAGAAAACCAAATCACCATACGGCATACCTTCGTTCCTGAGGAACTTGCTTTAATGCAGCTTGTGCATCCAGAAATGATAGTACTAGGAAGCATTAAATTAATCAATAACTACACACCGCACAACGTTATAACTCTCGACACGAGAAGACGCGGCGGAGGACTCACAGAGTCCATAACCAACGAACAGATAGAAAAAAGAGACGAGCTATCGCTCAATCTGTGGGACATAACACCGTTTGACGGACGTCCATATCGCCCTAATGGAATCACAATTATCAAACTGCCGAACACAGTTCTCAAGGAATATGGAGGTAAATTCACGCAGGATGAAGTAGCAAGAATAGTCGAACAGCATCTTGCCTTGGGAGTCATGACTATTATCAAGTACTATGAACCTAAGGAGGAGTAAAATGACGCTTGACAATACTCCGCTGGGAATAACCCAGATATATAATCCGTCCACGGGTACGACCGAGGTTTCTTGGTCGTACCTCCAGGACGCAGATATTCAGTACTTCGTGCTCGAATATTGGGACGAGAATAAAAGAAAATGGGTCCCTTATGACGGACGCTATGGCATCGTAGAGAAGAAGTAGAATACCACCAAGTCCCAAAGGAGGCATTTAGATGAGTAGCGAAACCAGCCTTTACCCCCGGGCGATAGATGTCTTCGTACCAAAGGTTAACACTACTGACGGAACCGATGGCGACTACATAATGGCCGAACACATGAATAAGGTCCAGAACGCCATCGTAGCTATACAGGAAACACTCGGTATAAACCCTCAGGGGGATTACATAAACTTAGCAAAGCGCCTTGAAGACATTGGCCAGATAAGGGCACTATCAATCCCCAGAATTGCAATCTATAGTGGAGACCCGATTAAGGTAAACAATAGTACGACGGCAGAAGAGGCAGCGCGTTACTTTAGCTACTTATCAATCACAATTCTCGCAGGAATAGATCCCTATAATACTGCTATAATGAACAATGCTGCCATTGTAATAGAGAAGACTCATCAATTAAGTCCCACGTCATTCTACGGTGCAGTCGATGCCGGCGTAAGAACATCAAACCTTCCACTTGCCGACATCTCAAATATAATAGACCAATGGATTGACATAGGCGCAGAAGGCATATATCTTTACAACTTCGGCTATGACGAGCTTGTATCGAGGGAAAGACAGAATCAGCTAATAGAACTTGTACATAACAAGGGTCTTCGCGTCATAGTATCAGCAACCAATATAGATCATATTTTCAGTGAAGACAATATAAATGGGTATAATCCTGCACGCGCGCCTATTTCTCTTGGCAAGGGAGACGGATATTTATATACAGGGTATGCGGTAAGAGGATTGTACTATCAAAACGCAGCCGAGCTACAGGAACTATCAGAAAAAATGATAGCCTATAGGTCGGCTACTGGCGTTTCTATGTATGCATTGGCTCATATATCGAACAGCGACGAAAATGAAAGAGCCAAGGCATTTAACTATGCCCAGGCTGTCGCAACACTATATAGCCTCGATGCGTTCTATGCATATGAAGACCTATCCACCACAGATAAATTATCACTGTTCAGATCCATACCGCTCGTAGGAGATTATTACGACAGTAATCCTGTCATAACCATATCGAACAACGTCGCTACAAGAATGAGCGGCGCAGGCAGGATATCTGTAAACTTCTACGAACATACCTATGACTATAGCCAGATAAAGATACCTCTTTCTTTAATAGACATAGACGGCGACAATGCTCTTATTGATGCCGGGAAATTAAAAGGTTCGCTTCCCAGCTCTGTTGCCATAAGCGACATCATCAACAGAATAAATAATGCCCCATTAGGGACAATAGTCGCATCCAAAGTAGATGTTGACGGAACAAAGACAATCAACGCAATCAATCAGGTTGCGTCTGGACCTGTAAAGATTTCCGCTGACGCAATAGATAAACTGAGTGGAGCTCATATAGAGGAGATAGTTATATCCGTTCTCGCTGATCAGCTTGAAGCAGAGCTTATGAGCGGCGAGCTTGATGTAAACTTCAGAAAGCTGATGGCTCAGCTGATCAGTGCTCAGAACGCGTATTTTGCAACAATAATTGGCGAAACCGGTACATTCGCGGGTCTTAATGCCGGTATTATAACATCTGGCATTATCAATACAGATCTGATCGGCGCCAATACAATCACGTCCGACAAGTTGTCGATAGTTTCCAACATGGGTAAGGACAAATGGGTCGGTACAATAGTCATGAAAAATAATCCTGTTTCTGTACCCGACCCAGGTCCGTCTAATATATACGGGCTTGACGTATACCGTCAAATCGAAGCACTGGACGGTATGAACCTTGTTGCTTCTGACTATATAGGAAGCGCGCTCCAGCACTATGTTGTACTTTGGGAGACAACAGTATTCTGTAGCACTGACTATAATATTACATCAATGTTCAGTGCTAACAGTTACGCTACGCTTTACGTTAATGGGGAAAAGATCGCTTCATGCGGCGCCGGACTGTCCGAGCGCTTCACGATGAGGCTTAAAGCTGGTCTTAACAAGATACAGATCTATCAAGACCACACCACAGAAACTTCATGTACTGTAAGTATAGGCGTTAAGTTAAGTTCACTTGCAAGACAGACCGAGACGTTAAAAGATGAGAATGGTAACCCAGCGCCACCCACCCCGATTGTACGCATGGATGCCTATGCCGAGAGGGTTACTCAGATAACCGGTGATATGATTAAGACCGGCACACTGAGTGCAGAAAAGATAGAAGCAAGTGTTATTGAGGCTATCCGTCTTGCTGTAGGGAATGTAGTCGGTGATACCGCTGCCTTTAAACAAATGATAGCCGATGTGATTACTGGTCAGCTAATCAATGCAGCAAATGTAAGGATCACTTCCTCAGCAAGTACTGATCCTAACGATAGAAACACTGAACTACTTGTAATCGACAAAGGCGGACTTTACGTATCGAGCAAGCCAAAGGTAAACGAAACTGACGAATACTGGCCAATAGATGCCAAAGTCATAAGGCTTACAAAGAACGGGCTTGCTATTTCTAGCGATGGTGGCCGCACATGGACTACTAAGCTTACTGGCGAGGGTCTGCACGTCACAAGTGCTGAAGTTGTAAGCCTCGAAGCAAGTAAGATTACTGCCGGGAATATCACTACAGGCGGAGAAATTACTGTAGGAGAAAAAGTATCCTTAACAGACGACGGGATAAATGTAAAGGGCGGTGCAGGTATAAACGTAACAACCGGTACAGTCCAGGTAACAGACGGCGATGCTGCCCGCGTCAAAATGGGTCTTTATGATGGGGAAAACTATGGCATAGAAATAATTACAGATAACAATGGTGAGCAAGGTTACTCCATCATAATGGATAAACATGGGTTAAGGACGACAAGCGGTAATTTCTCAATTGGGGCAGACGGCAATATATTAATTGCAGGCGAAATCAGAGCCAACACAGGTACAATAGGCGGATGGTCCATAAGCAGCACGTCTATACACGATAGCAAAGGTGCCATTGTGATGGATAGCAGTATACCTGCTATTAACGTCGCCAATGGTAAGGCTATTCTTGGCCTTTATGACAATACAGACCCGGACAATCCAAAGTATGGTATATACGCAGAAGACGGTGTTATAGGCGGTCTTAATATAACCCCGGAAGGCATCAAGGCTCTTATACCAGACCCGGTCAATCAGACAACATATATACAACAGTACTTCATAAACCCTGATTCCATATCCTTAACTGGAGACGAGTCCTTGACCATTAATACAGGCACAATGGTCATCAAGGACAACGGTACAACATATCTCGCCCTTGGTAGGCTCGACGACAGTGTATACGGGTTAAGAGTCGACCTTGACGCGTCGTCATATATCCAGTTAGATCAGGATGGGCTTAGGGCCTTTGACGGTGCTAATTATTCTCTTAATATATCAAGAGACGGCAACATAACAATACGTGGAACTATCCATGCTACAAACGGAACACTCAGTAACCTCACCGTAACAGGAAATATCACGGCTGGAGATACCATTATAAACTCAACCGGGATATCTGGAACAGGTTACTCATTAACAGCAAATGGTCTTGTTGCGACTAAGGGCTCTATAGCAGGATGGAGCATAACAGAAAAAGAAATAAAGGATAGCACCGGTAATTTTGTGCTTGATTCCGAGACTGGTCAGCTAAGGCTTGCCAACGATAATGTTGTATTAAGAAAAGAAGGCTCTGCTAAGATAGGTAAACTATTAATAGAAACTGACGGCAGTGTTGTATCAGATAACTTTAACATTGACAGCCAAGGCAACGTAACCATGCAAGGCCAGGTCAGGGCAACATCCGGCTGGTTCGGTTCGCAGGCAGACGGGGTTATGATTGATTCCACAGGTCTTGCAATATCGGGCCAGGGCAGCATAACAGGTACCGGATTTAGCCTGTCAAACAACGGGATCACGATGGAAAGAGGCTTAATCAGCCTTGGCAAAAACTTCATCGTGACTAACGACGGCACGCTCACTGCCAAAAGTGGTATTATTGGTGGTGTCACAATAAGAGAAAACAGTCTCGCAGCAGGAGCCGTCATCCTTAATGAATCAGGTATACTTGTAAATGTACAGTCGCCCATAGTTATTAATGACAATGGTATACAGTCTGTCAACTTCAGCATAAATGCAGACGGTTCTGTAAGTCTCAAAGGTAATATTATAGCGGAATCAGGCATATTTAATGGTACTATCCAGTCACAGAGCGGTTACTTCGGAACATCTGCAAACGGCGTTATTATAAATTCAACCGGGCTTGAAGTCAGAGGATCTGGCATAATCAAGGCTGGTCAGTCCATTATTGGCTCTAATGGCATCTCGCTCGGTTCTGATACATCAATAGTACTAAAAAATACGGCAAACGAAGTAGTATTTAGTGCAAATAATACCGGTATATATGCAATAGCAGGTACTGTAGGCGGCTGGCAGCTGTCTCCTGATAAGCTTTCAAGTAATAATATAAACTTAAATTCAGACGGCACAATCACAATAGGTAGTCTTGGTCAGGTGGTACTCAGCTCTGCAGAAGGTATTAAAGTAGCTACGGATAAGTTTGTTGTAGACCTTGAAGGCAACCTCACTGCAACATCAGCTAATATCAAAGGCGTAATAGACGCTGAGTCCGGCAGAATAGGGAACTGGTATATCAAAGACGGAAGCATAGTCGATGACGAAGACGAGCCACATATCATTATGGCTCCAACGGCTATAAATATCGACAACCAGGTTATCGTAGGGCGTTATGACGGAACCAATTACGGTATCAAAGCCGGAGACACCATACTTAACAGTTCAGGCATAACAGCAAGACAGGGCACGATAGGAGGCTGGACAATATCTGAAAGCACCCTGTCAGCAGAGAATATCACACTTGACAGTACAGGCAGGATTACAATAGGACAGAATATATCAATAGATGGTACATTCGTCGACAGCCACGGACGCACAGGTAAACTCATCGTAAGTAACATAGAAGCCGTCGGCGGAACCATAGGTGGACTTACAATAACAAATTCAAGCATTGAATCAACATACTTTAGAATAAACTCAGCCGGAGAAATCTCCGCTACAAACGTCAACATAACGGGTACTATCCATGCCGACATAGGTACATTCGGCACAGGCCCAGGTAGGATTAGCGCAAGCGACGAAGGTATCTGGAACGGAAGATACGTAGGAGACCCGTTAAGTACTTTCTGGATTAGTTCCAAGACAATACCAGATCCAAGTGATCCAACCAAGACAATCAACGCAGGTAGCGCGTTCTTCAAAGGAACAGTATCCGTTAGTGCGGACTCCGTTATCGACGGCGGTACACTTGCCATCGAAGAAGGCAGTATCATTGCCGGTAACCCAACAGGCGCGCACATAAGAATGACATTCTACCCTGACTCAAATGTAGGCGGAGAGCTGTACTCACAAAATGAAGTTGGAGACGTTCTTTTCAGAGTTAACAAACAGGGTGCCTACTTCATGGGTGACATCACCGCAAGGCAGGGTACTATAATCGGTGGACTTGCCGTAGGTCCGACTAACACCGTATACCTTGATGGTGTAACTAGTGCAATATACTTGTATGACAGAGCAGGAGAAAACGCACAACGCGTAGTAAGACTAAATAACGACGGTCTATATATTTCGCAAGACGGAGGTATAACATACGAACCCGCACTCACAGGTAGCGGTATCAATGCTGACGCAATTAAAGACGGTGTGCTCAGAATTGACGACAGCGGTACAGGAGCATCCGGTATCCTAATCAGACAATGGAATGAAACAAAGAATGAATACGTAGAGAACGTCCATATTACACCTGCGGGCATTAGCGTCTTGAATGGAGCTATCACAGTATACTCTGATACAACAGGCGAAATCCTGATAGGTGGCGGATACCTGAGAGTTAAAGGTCTCGACATGGGTGTCGTTACTTCGAATAATTTCATCGGTAACGGTAACTTCAATATGGTATCCGACGACTATGGCGTAATACAGAAGAACCAGGGTGAAGTCTTCCTGGGCCGCGCTCAGTCAACTGGTGGTTCTATCTCTAACCCGACATACCACTATGTTGGATGGCCTGACTATGGTGAAAGAGACCCGCATACAATCTACACATTCAAGATTAACCCAGATGGTGTTCTAAATAACTGGGATCCTGAAGATCCTGACGATCCGAATAAACCTAACTGGGCAAGGTCGTCATTTAACCCGCAGTGGAGCGTCGTACATCCGACACTTCCGTACGTCATTGTGCCTGCTGACGCTGACAACTTCTGTACAATACTTGACTACGAAGGCAATATCATAAGACAGATGAAGGCATGGAAGGGCGGACTGTTTGGTGCGTCATTTACGCCAGACGGCACAAGACTCGTTGTCTGCGGTGACGACATTGACCGTAAGAGATCGCCCTGGGATATGGTTGTATTTGATACATCCGACCCAGACCCGAATAACTGGTACAGGCTCGGAGTCATCTTTGTCGGTGAATTCCCGTCCAAAGTAGTATGCGATGACAAAGGTTATGCATATACAACCGTATCACTTGATGATACCGTGTATAAGCTCGACATAGAAAACCTCCGCGTCGAGAAAATCATGACGATGACAGACCCAAGAGGTATGGCAGTTGTACCAATGCCAATAGATATTTCGCATGATTATGAGTATATCTATGTCGGCGGAGTTGTGTCAGACTTCGTATACGAAATACCTACATCAATGGATGTGCCTCTTGAACAGTGCAGAAGATTTAGTACACTTCCATATCCCGGTAACCGTGGTATTATACACGACCTCCGCGTACTGCCTGACGGAAACATTGCAATATCTCTTGCTTCTACAACAGACGCAGCAATAGCAATCATTAACCCGAGGATAGAGGTAGTAAATGAGCCTGTAACATTCAATACAGATACTAAGCAACTCAGTTACGAAGCTCCAGATATGTCTAAGGGTTTTTATGTAAGATCTGCACCGAAAGGCACAGAGGGCGTAATCGAGTATGTACTCGGCGAGGACTATACCGTTGATATCCTCAACGGACACATAACAAGAGTTGAAGGTGGAAGGATAGAGAAAGGTCAGACCGTATACATAGAATATACGGGTGGCGGCATGATTACTTATATTGACCACACCATGAAAGATAAGCTCGCCATTCCTGAGGACGCTACGGACGAAGAAAAGGCGGCCTGGAACTTTTTCTCAAGTACAACGCTTAACTATCATCCGTATCTTCCTATTATATATGTAACTGTTACTAATAGATGCGTCATATCCGTGCTTAGCTACGAAACAGGTGAACTGGTCGAACTACAGAGAATACCTTGTGGCTCTAACCCGTCAGGAGTATCAATAAGCAAGGACGGGCTAAGGTTATACGTACCTCACCATCATTACCATACTTACCCGCTTGGTGCTAACAGGGTATGGGGTTATAAATCGGACGACAACTTCTACGCAACAGATGACGTATTTGATACCACACAGAGATACTGGCATCATAACCCGTCCGGCATAGTTACTACCGGTGATGGCAGGTATGTATGGGTAGCTAACCGTGCAACAAACAGGGTTATTGTAGTAGATACAGAAAACTGGGGAAACACCACGAAGTGGACATACATCGAAAACGTAGGAAACAAACCCTATGAATTAAGGCTTAACCATTCCCAGACCAAGATATTTGTATCGAACAATGACTCTGACGGTATGGCAGAACCCGACTTTGTCACAATAATAGATGTAGCAACAAGACAGGTAGAAGACCGCATCTATGTCAGTGACTACCCAATGGGTATGGCGATATCAGAAGACGACAGGTACTTGTTTGTAGCATGCAAGAATACAGGTCTTGTACAAAAGATCAATATCGCTAGCCGCAGGGCAATAGCATCAAGAAAGATAGATGGAGACCCTAGATATGTACACCTTGTTGGCAACAAGCTGTACGTAACCTGCTATGACGCTAATAAGCTATATTGCCTTGACGCAAATAACCTGTCCATTATATCTGTCATCGAGTGCGATATGTCACCGGCACAGATGGAGAGCGTAGGTCATAAACTGTATATAACCAACGCCGGCGCCGATACCGTAATGGTTATAGACACCACAACAAATACATTAATGGACAGGATAGAGGTGGGTTCCAAGCCGCGTCCGATAGCTTATAACAAAGTTAAGAACATACTGTACGTAGGTAATTCAGGTGAGGGCTCAGTATGTATCATTGACCCGACAATTGATGAGGTAATCGAATGGTGCATGACTGGTGACAACCCTGAATACATTGCTGTATCTCCAGACGGAGAGCGCTGGTATGTAACAGCACACGGTCCCGAGGACATAGTCGCATACGGCGAAGGCACTCCGTATACAGGCGACGCGTATGTTGACGGTAACGGAATAACACATAAGTACGGTGCTGCTTACTGGATGCCGTCAAGATCTAAATGGACCCGCGGTATTGATAACACGCTTACCTCGTTCTCATCAGTCGAGTTCTGGCCTACAGCACAGCTACAAGGTAAGCAGGGTTATGCACACCTGACTGTCATGGGTATGTATGATGCATTTACTCAGATAGAGCAGGATGTATATCCGCTCCTGAACTCATCCGACGGTGCGTGCGAATACCATATAGAAACGATAGATCTGCCCGAGGGCGCAGAGCGCGAGCTCAAGGAAGACATCGCGGATTACAGCGGAATTCCTAGCGCAGAAAAGAGAAGAGTAGCGGTATTTGACGCGTTTGATCCGTCAATCCGGTATATAGAAAACATAGACTTCGTAATCGACTACGACAGGAAGACAATTTCAAGGCTTGGCAATGCTATACCTCCGTCAAGGGTAAGACAAAACGCAGGACCTTTAAATGGCACAACACCAGTATCTTTAATACCGAATGGTTATAAGTATAACGAGATCAAAGTATTCCCGCTCAACCAGACCACGAGCCAGTATAAAGAGGGCAAGGACTACATCATAAATAGAGAAAATAACACAATAGCAAGAACCGAAAACAGCTCTATCCCAGATGGCGAAACAGTTACAGTTGAGTACTACTATTATATCAAGGTACGTTACTTCTATCATCCGTACAAGCGGAACTATGAAGACGTAGTCCTGTCGGCAGATGTATACTGGAGATGGCCTCGTCCTGAAAACCAGTGGGTACGTATGGAAATAGACGAGCTTGTACCTAAACCAATTTACGTCGACAACGACCAGATTGAACCGTGGCAGCCAATACTTGACTTCGGCAAAGGATACTACAATAAGCTCGAACGAAGATACGAGTTCTATGACAGTAAAGGCAACCTCTTACAAGAAATACCGTGGTACAAAGGACTCGTATACTCAGGTATATCCAACAGAGCCATCTATGGTACATTTACAGCGAGCGCAGAGCCTATATCCGGTGACGTGGACAACTTAAAGTCACTTGTAAGCGACGTAGTTCTTCCGCCGGGAGAACAGTATATCGAACTTGACATAGGAAGTGTATACTACATTACAGAGATTATTGTTAAGCACACAACAGACGGAAGAACTATTAACAATGTACGCGTAGAAGTGTCAACCGATTATAAGACATGGACCGTAGTTTACCAGGATGACGAGGCCCCTTCTGAATATACAATAACCTTCCCGAAGACCTATAACGGAGAGACCTACAATGGCCCGATGAAGATCCGCTTCTTAAGGTTCTACGCCAACGGAACAAGCGTAAGCGACGAGAACGTATGGAAGCAGATCAAGGTTATGGGCGACTGGAAGGCTAATACGAGCTACACATTTGCTTCAAATACTCTTTGGGACTCAGAAGGCGTAAGAGAAAGCTATCTCACATTCCAGGGCGTAGGCGAAGCATATAAGATAAGGTTTGACGATCCGACACTCACTACAGACCCGCTTAGTCCGATGACTCCTCCTGCGCAAAGAATAAGGTACAGGCTATACTATATCAAACCTGACGGCGAGCATGACATACGCGGCGAGGTAGAAGTATATGATATGTTCGATGAACATAAGTATAACGGGCTGCGTAGCGATATGACTCCTGTAGAAGGCGAGCAGTATGATTACATCTACGACTATCTAACTAATACCATATGGCTGACAGAAAACTCACGTATTAAGCCTGGGCAGGAAGTGCGAGCAATTTATAGACACGTTCAGGAAGACCTGTCCAACCTTCCGCTCGCAATACCGTATAGAGATCCTGTAACAGGCAAAGAAGCAACAAGAGGTTCTGTAGCAGAAACCGACGTAACAGGAGCATGGATTGAGTGGACGTTCAGAAACGAGTATCGCTGCGACTTCTATGTAGGCTGGATAGCAGACATAGGTCTTGGTAATATAGCAATCTACCTCGATGGTAAGCTAATATACTCAATCTCCCAGAACACAGCAAAGATTGAGAGATTCTCACAGCTATATACAAATCTCATGCCGGGAGAGCATACGATTAAGTTTGTACAGCAACAGGGCCGCGTAAACTTTGACATAATCAAACTCCAGGACTATCAGTTATATTACAGGAACTCCAACCTCATCGCTTCACCGTCCATTAACCCTGTTGAACTGTTCGACTGGTATACGACCAAACTCTCGCCCGGAGCAGCGAGAAAATACCTTGGCCGTGGAGCGCAGATAACATCCGGTGCGTACGATACAGTTCAGACAGACAAAATCACAAAGATACCGAACCATCAGGTTCCGATTAAATACAGGGTACGCTTCAAGACCACTCTTGAAGGCCGCGGCGAGGCTGTAGAAGGCGAAGGAAGCTACGGAGGCGAAGCATCGAAAAATGAATTCGACTTCGAAAAAGGTTCCGTAATGATCACAAGTGTCACTATGGAGTATGGTGTCAACCCGACCTACTGGAGAATGGCTCCTGCTGCAGACAAATACCCTGGTTTCACAATCGAGTCATGGGATCCGAACGAGCCGCTGCATACAGGTATTCAGGAACACCATATCGCCAATGGTGCGATAACAGCAGACAAGATTAAGAAATTCCAAATTACTGATCTACACATAGCTAACGACGCAGCTATCCAAGAATCCAAGCTCGCTCTTAACCACCCAACCCACCCGCACGCAAATAAAGAATTCCTTGACTCAATGGAGGGCTGGGGTTCAAGCGGAACATCAAATCTGGTAGCAAGGGCAGACCATACACACGATTCGATGGATGGCGACCTTGTGATAAAAGGACGAATCAAGGAACTCGGTAAGCCATATATAGCACATTCAAGGCCTCTATATGGTCTTGCAGGAGACCCGCAGTTCCAGACCAACAGCTATGCATGGGAGACGCTCGTAAGCCACTATAATCTGTTCGGATTTGCAATGCCGCCAACAGAAGAGGACATGAAGAGAAAATACAGGCTCTACTGCGTATATGGAGACAATATCACAGCAAACGACAGTGTCAACGCGAAGATAAGGATAGTCACAGATGAAGCTACTCCGCAGGTTGTCTACGAATGGACACTGCCTTACACAGCCGGCTCATCATCAGGACGCTGCGACGCATACAGCGGCTTCTTCGAGGTCAATAACACAGGAAAGAACCACATAATCCAGGTACGAATCCAGAACAGCGACAACACATACACAGGCAGCGGCAAGGAAGTAGGAATAGAGTGGCTCGAGCTTATAGCCTACGACATATACGAGGAGGCTTAACAGATGGCTGTATTTAGAGATATAGACTATGATCTGAGGGTGAATGGGGCACTTACAGTGTCCCACCTCTCTACATTTAATTTAGGGGTTAAGACTCCGTTAATAAACGACTCTGAAGACGACAACTTAACAATCACCGGCAATGCGACCATAACAGGAGATCTTGCCGTTGAGGGTAAGATTATAGGGCTGGATCTGTCTAATTATTATACAAAGGCAGACCTTCAGACATCCGGCATGGCTAAGGTGCACGTCGGAAACATTGACGGAATAAGTAACTATGCAAGGCTTGACGGGCAGAATGTATTTACGGCTAATACCAACAGTATAAGAATTAGGCCGTCAACTGATATGTCGCAACAACATACTAACGAAGCTGTTACGTTTACAGGTAATACCGTCACCTTGGCATATAAGCCAGTCGATGCTCTGTCAGAAACGGTAAAATCTGATGTTAATGGCACGGTAATATACAAGCGTGATGTAGATTACTCCATACATTACCCTACCGGAAGAATATCAAGGACAGCAGATAGTACCATACCAGAAGGCGCTACAGTTTATGTTGACTACACATCTACCGTCAATGTATTTTCAATAGTCAACCCGACAGAAACTGAAACATACTATAGCATCGACAACCGCGGCAACGTAACTGCGAAGTCAATCACTGTGAATCTCATGTCGTCGTTTGAGTCCGGCGGAGGAAGCGCAGAAGGAGACTTTATAGTCAATGGTAATCTATTGGTATATGGAAATACTGTCCTTGGCGACAACAATGGCGACGACAATGTCGCAATTATGGCAGACCTAACCTTATATGACCAAGACAATGTATCAGTATTCTCTGTCGATAGATCTGGCAATATAAAGTTTGCCGGCACACTATCTATCGGCAATGAGCGTAAGGACAGCAAGTGGGACACAGCATATGAGCACAGTATATCACAACATGCTCCCATAGATGCGCCGAGCAATGCACAGTTTACGGCGCATACCAATAATACAACAGTGCATATAACTTCCCAGGAACGTGCTGCATGGAATGCTGCAAAAGAACACGCCGACTCAGACCACGCACCGGTTGATGCCCCTTCAAGAGCCGAATTCCAGGACCATATAGACGATACATCATTACATATCACAGCGGCTGACAGAACAAGATGGAACAACAAACAGGACGCATTAGGCTATACTCCGCTTAAGAATACAAGCGACACACTAACAGGGACTTTAACAATTGTAAGCAACGACGGTACCGCGCTCAACATAAAAGCGGGCGACACCTCGGATCATGTATACCTGTCTTTCTTTGCTGATTCAGATAGCCCCAATACACGTTCTGGATATATAGGTTACGCGACAGCAGGCACAACTAATCTTACTATTGCCAATAGCATGACCGGCGGCAATATCATACTGTCGCCCGGGGCATCTGGCGAAGTAAGGATAGACAATAACACTGTATGGCACTCTGGGAACTTTACGCCTTCAAACTATATATCTGTCAATGGTGGTGCAATTAATGGTAACCTTACGGTGACAGGAACTCTATCAGTAGGTACGCTATCTACTACCAATACAAACGTCGTTGCTAACCTCAACGCAGACAGATTAGATAACTTCCATGCGTCAGACATAATGAACGTAGCAATGAATTCGATTGGTTATGGCGTAATCACAGGATGTGCCGTTTCAGGTCTTGGAACGCGGGAAGGTATAAGCATTTCCGCAGGACGACTTTATATCAAGGACTACGGCGTATACACCTACCCAGGCCAGGCTGCCATTACATCTGGATTTACAAGAAGTAATTACCATATAGTATTTATAGCTGGCAGAACAGAAGGAAACTATGTATTAGGAAACGTCGGGATTATATCAGCAGCAACAAAGGCAGCAGCTGACCAAGCATTCAGTTCTCTTACAAACCCGATTAAGCTTGCCGAAATCCCGCCATATAATAAATCAACAATAGCGAACAGCGACATTTACTCAACAAGAAAGTTCGTGTCCATCCTGTCTGAAGGCGAGAGCATATCAATACTAAGGTCCGATAGGGATAATGTGCTTGTAAGCTCAGGACAATACCAGACTGTAGACAGAGTCCTAATAGACAGGTCTGGTATAAACACAAGAGTAACTATACAGGATCCGAGAGTGCAAAACCAGGCCGGTACATCGGTAACAAGGTCGCTTGAACTTAAAACAGATACAATAACGTTTAGAGAAGAATCCTCATCCGCAACTATTACCGCACAAAAGATAACGAACTGGGATGATGCTAACACCAAGAAACATGTCCACATATATGATGCTCCATTTACCGGCCCGACAACAGGAGCCGGAGACAGAGAATACATTGTAATAAACAACTATATTCCTCTGCCAGAGAAAACCAGAGTATATAAGAACGGACTAAGACTCAAGAGAAACTCATCAGCGTCCGCATGGGATAACGACTACTGGCAGGAAGGAAACTTAATAATATTCTCTGATCATGTAATCTACGGAAATACAGGTCCAGAAGAGTATAAAAACGATGTTATCGTTGTTGACTTCGACCTGTAAGGAGTGATAACATGCCACGGACCAGGATAAAAACAATAGACATACTCGATAAGAACGTTACAAGCCCAAAGCTCGAGGATAATATCACGATCTCGGGTAACCTTACTATTACAGGTAATCTTACCGTTAATGGCACTACTACAACCATTAATACACACGAATTGATAGTAGAGGACAATATAATAACACTAAACTCGGGATACACAGGCAGTCCCGAGTCGTCGCCTGATGCAGGTATAGAGGTTAACAGGGGTACTACCACAAGATCGTATATACTGTGGAGAGAAAATTACGATATGTGGCAGTTTAGCCACCCAATTTACATAGACTTAACGTCTGATTCTACTGCCATAACAATACGACAGGCGAATAACGACGTTAATATATGGAGGATAGAAGATTCCACAAGTAACAATAGGTACGGTTTTAACCTAATTTACAAAGGTACTGAGACAGGCGATAACAATGCATTAGAGCTCTGGGCAGATAATCAATCTGGTACTCCGCAAAGAGTATACCGTATACAACAAAGCGGTGCCGCTACATTCTATAAACCAATCACATTTGACGACAATATCATACTGACAGACGGGAAAACGGTAGACGGTGTCGATATTTCTGCTCACCATAGCAATAATATAACAAACGTAAAGCACGTAACAGATGATATACTGGCGGCTTTAGCTGGCACATCAGGCACTGCTCCAAGTGCGAATAATAAATTTGTCGACAATGCCGATACAAGGCTTACCAATGCCAGAACACCAATCATGCACGGCGATGAAAGACATAATGCCCTGTCATACTTTAAGACATTCTCAGACGGCTCTAATGTAAGATCGGCAACAGCTTCAAACCAGAGCGTAAAATTCGAAGGCAGCGGAGCTACGACCGTTACCGTAGGAGATGCAACAGGTTATGCTGCAAGTATCAGAATTTTTTCCGCAAACTACTATCTTACCGGCACATCGTTTGCAGATGAAAAGATCACTTATACACGCAACGGACTTTCTGACCTGGTTACTGACCTATCAGGAACATGGCTTAAGCTGTCAAGTACATCAGAACAGGTCGTTGACAGTGATATCAAGATAACAGGCAATCTCATTGTACAAGGTACAACGACAACTATAAATACAACCGAGATAAGCGTAGCTGACAATATAATTACACTAAACAGCGATGTAACCGGTACGCCGACAGAGAATGCCGGTATAGAAATAGAGCGCGGGACATCGCCGAACGTAGCTATCATATGGAACGAAAACACAGACAGATGGACACTAACAGAAGACGGCATAAACTACTACCGTATAGTAACGCAGACATTCACAGGAGACCTAACTTTAAATGGTAACCTCAGAATAGGTGGAAGCGATGCAGGCCCTAACTATATCTGGTTCAGAGGTACGACCGGAGATGCAGGTGGCACAAGTACTTACATCGGAGAAAGAATATATGGTGGAACCGAAGCATCCGAGCTTGTCCTGTTCAAAGGAAATGACTATTCAGACGCCGCAGGGCCTGACAGAATAAGACTCATAGGTGCAAACATAGTATTTGACACATATGCGGCAAACGTAACAGGAACATTCGAGCAGGTAGCAACAAACCCGAATGTTACAACAAAGATGATTATAAAGACCGACGGCAAAGTCGGTATAGGTACGACCAATCCCGCACAGACACTTGATGTCAACGGATACATCAATGCATCAAGATACTATATGGGTAATTCACGCAGAGACGACAAATGGGACGCAGCATACGAACATAGTCAGTCGCCGCACCTACAACTTGGAGAAACAGAGACTACCGCATACCGTGGCGACAGAGGCAAGATTGCATATGACCACTCTCAGTCTCCACATGCCCCTGTAGATGCACCAAGTAACGCAGAATTCACCGCTCATACATCGAACACGACAGTACACATAACAGCAGCAGAGAGGGCCGTATGGAACGCAAAGCAAAACGCTCTTGGCTATACTCCGCTTAAGAACACAAGTGATACACTAACAGGGACTCTGAGCATTGTAAGCGAATACGGCACAGCAATTGATCTAAAAGCAGGTGGCACATCAGACCATGTATATATGCGATTCTTCGCAGACTCAGATAATATATCCACGCCGTCTGGATATATAGGATATGGTACTGCCGGAACTACAACACTTACCATAAAGAACAGCAACGGTGATATAGTTCTAAGTCCAGGGACTTCTGCCGATGTTAAGGTTGGCGATTACACAGTATGGCACTCGGGCAACTTAAATCCGTCCGATTATCTTGCTTTATCTGGCGGCAACATGATTGGCTCTATCATTTGGTTAGATGACCAAGACTACAAAGGGATTTACTGGGGCTCAAAACACGAAGATGCATCAACCCATTCAGGCAATTGGGGCTATATAAGGCAAAGCACACAGCAAGGCCAGCTCGAGATAGGTTCAAGCGGGGTAATCAACTTCTATGACTCTGACACAAGAACCCTTATAGCGACGCTCGATTGCAACAATAAGACATTTAATATCAACGGAATACTTAAAGAAAATGGCGTCGCACTATCAGAGCTATATTCACAGACAGGTAGGCAAAAGTATGCAAGAATTGTATTTCCGAAGTATACATCAAGAGCGGTATTTGAGCACGATCTCGGCACAACTAATTATATAGTTATGATAACATCAAATAGCCCCGAAGCACATTACTACTACAGTGACCTAACAGAAAATTCTGTAACTATAAACCTTGACGACGAAGCATACGAAGAATTGGTACTTGATGTAGCAGTTATAGCTGCACCATTTACCGAAATAACTGCTATAGAATAATAAGGAGGAATCGTAAGTGAGGTCAGACTGGGGGCGTATAAAGCAATATCGTTGGAATGACAACTTAATATATGCCTGGAAGGGCGTTATTGCGCCCCCGGTTAATGCGAGATGGGACTGGGTAGGGGAGCATACCTGGGGAACAATTAAGAACTATAAATGGGACGCTATTCCTATCCCAACTATTCTTATTGATGCAAGTAACAGGGGTAAATTGTCCAATAACCCTGAAAGAAATAAGTGTACCATTACAGTAACATGCGACAGGAATATCACTGAGTGGGAAGCGAGACTAACAAAGGTTGGAGAACTAATAGGATGGGGCGTCGGCACACTTGTTGCTTCCGGCAATACTGTTACCGTGGGCGCCGATATAACATTCGATATTGATATAACGCAGCTAGAACAAAACAGCGTATATGCATTGAATGTATATATACAAATCGACGAAGAAGAATACAGAGCTGAGACACAAGTAGAGTATGATACAAAACCGCCTGTGATTACACCTAAAATTGCTGCAGCGGTATATGTCGGAAGCTCTCTGCCGATATCATTTATAGCAAACGAAGACCTTGCAGAAGACTATGAAATATATGTTATAGACTCAAGTGGCAAAAGATATGACATAGAGCTTATACACAAAGGAATCTGTCTCGTAGGGCATATATCTCCAGATGTCGCAGGTATGCGTCCCGGTGAAGCCACACTGTATTATGCTATAAAGGATATCGCATACAACGAGGCAATAGGAAGTAAGTCGTTCCTTATCAAGATGCCGTTACAGGCAAGGCTCACAAAAGCGCATAGAAAGAGAAGGCTAAGATTACAAGACGTCCTTGTTCCAATTACAGACGACACAATAGGCCTGTGGCATTTCGACAGAACACTATGGTCAACGGATTCAATTAAACCGTCATGGAACATAGCCAGGATATCGGAAGGCAAGTTCGGTAACGGCGTAATTATACAGGAAAATACACGCAACCTAACTGAAAATATAGCACTGTATTCTTCTGCTCATTACGGAGAGCGTACAACTGACAGCGTAGTTACCGAAGAGACGCCGATAGGTATTACCCAATGCAGAAAGATAGAATGTATATCATTAGGCGACACTGCATTTGCTATATATTCGTCGCCAATAGAAATAACGTCAGGACAGCAATACACACTAAGCTTCTACGCAAAAGGAGCAATGGAGTACCTACAAAGCATTGAAGAAGTGTACGCCACGTCAATAACATGGTACGACTCGGACGATGTAAGGATAAGCAGAACTACGCTTTCTCAGCCTGCATACTTATCCCGCGACACATGGAAGCGGGTAGTACTCACGGGAACAGCCCCGGAGGGAGCCGTAACGTGCAGGATATATATAGGCAATAATCAGGTAGATTTCAAGAATGTGGGAGACTATATATTGATAGCCGGAGTGCAGCTCGAAGAAAGAAATTATCCCACCCCATACGTAGCAACATCTGTAAGTAACGAAAAATTATCATATAAAATACCGCCGCCGAGCACTGTATGTTGCTACTTCAAGCTGGGCTCCCTTGAGGTACGTCCTGCGCTCGGCGACGACAGGGTGTTGGTATGGTATGCTAAGGTAGACGAATATGGTAACCACTATAATAATGTCTCCTCATGGAAGGTTTTTATACCCGGAGGAACAAAAAACATAAGGTTTGAATGTATAAATGCACAACAGTCACTCACGCCGAAGACCATAGATATTACGAATAACGAAGTAGATATATATGACGACAAGTGGCACTTTATGTGCGTACGCTTTAACGGCAATAATATGCAGTTCATGATTGACGATGTGGTAAAGGACATATCAAACGATCCATGGATTACACCACCAGTATTTGAAACTCAAAAACTCGGCTTAGGGTGTGACCCTGAAGGGTTCTTACGCTCGGCAAACATATACATCGACGAGCTGCGCTGCGACGCAATATATGTTGATGACAACGAAGTAGAAGCATGGAAGGCGTCAAACAGGCCGTTCTACGATCCGTACGATTATAGCGTCATAGAAGGAACGTCAATAGCCCGACATATATAGGGCTTGAAATAATTGCAAAGATATGGTATAATTTCAGGAGGAGTACTGATGAGCAAGGCCCATAACAGATCCCTTCTGTCTATCAGAGAACAGATAACTTTAGCCGATGAGAATACATGCGGCATATGGCACTTCGACAACCATCTGTACTCTACGAGAGGAACAAAGCCGACAGGTAAGTCCGTTGTCACTATAAGACAAGACGGGCTATTCGGCTGTGGAGTAGCTATAGAGGAAAGTACAACAAATCTAATAGAACCTAACACAAGCTTTGTGGCCGGGGACGTAAGCGTATCAGAATACAACCCTGGTAATAACAAGCTATACATTGTTCGCAAAACAGGAACAAATGCACTTCCATCATGGGCATGTATAAGAAAGGAAGTAGCTATTGAGCCGGGCGAACAATATACGCTTAGTTTTAAGGCAAAGATGATGTCTCCCGGCAACATCGAACAAAGGATAGGATATCACTGGGGTGGTAAGAGCCTGCCAGGAGTTGATTTTATATCACTTAATAACGGTTGGTATCTATGCATAAAAACAGGTCTTACTTCAGAATATGATATAACTACGTGCGGCGTAGGATTTATTGGGGACAATAGTCCGTTCGGCGTCATTATAACCGATATACAACTTGAGAAAAAGAACTTTGCAACATCGTACGTACATGACACAAGAGATGAACCCAGCCTTGCATACCCGGCACATATAATTAATCAAGAAAGCGGAACAATATCATTCTGGCTAAGACCACATACGCTCGCACAACCAAGCACAAACGACCCTATACTCATTCGCATATCAGACGAATCGCATCAATTATGTATTAATGCAAGCTCAATATATATCAACGACCTCATAATCAATAATGAATTTGAAACATATGTGTGGTATTACATTGTATACACTTGGGACAATAGCTCTGCTGTAAAGCAAAGGCTATATCTGTACAACGATTCAATCTTATATACAGCCGAATCATCAAAGCCAACTTCTCAAGTGGATTCACTCGGGAATATATGGATAGGATGTGGCGGAGCTGGGATACGTCCTGCAAACTCCACATTTGATGAGTTACGGATAGACAAAATAGCACGGACGCATAAAGAAATAGAAAGATGGTATATAGCAAGAGCACCATTTCATGATCCAATTGATACAACATCTATATCTATTTAGGAGCTGATGCGGTAATGAGTAGATCGCATATAGGTAGCAGGCTGCCGCTAAGTAAATATGTTATTCCAATAGACGAAAACACCGTTCAGCTTAATCATTTCGATATATCAGCAGAAGACATATCAGGCATACGTCCTACCGGTGCCTACACAGATGATTCTTGTATGTTGTACTTTGACATGAACAACGTAAACGAGAACATCATATACGATAGCAGCAGACACAACAATTATGGCGTCATACACGGCGCAACACGGGCCTACGGCAGAAACGGACTCGGATTATCGTTCGATGGCATAAATGATTACATACTTGTAAATAAGTCCCCTACACTAAACGCAACCACAGAACTTACCCTTGAAGCATGGATAAAACCAGGTACGCAACAAAACGGCACCGGCTCATCAAGTTCAATTATTATCTTAGGACACTACGCGTATTATTTGGTAATAGACAGCAATCTCGCCATAGGCACATACTGGTACGGCAGAAATCCAGAAGGATATCACTTTACGACAGATAATATAGTTTCCCCTAATAGCTGGAATCATGTTGCTGCAGTATGGGATTCTTCCTATGTAAGGATATATGTAAACGGCACGTTACAATACGAACAAGAAAGTACCGGCGTTGGTTATCCTATCCATCAGTGTCTATGGATTGGGGCGGAACCAAGTCGTGGCCGCTGGTTTAATGGCAGTATAAGTAAAGCTGTAGTCTATAATAGAGCGCTTTCACAACAGGAAATAAGTGAGCACTATAATGAGAGTATATACACCTTATTAAAGTGGGAAGGAAAATACGGCGGTGCAATAGCGGTAGAAGAAAGCACAACAAATCTATGCATTGGTCTTGGAGGAAACTATTACGATGTAGAAAAAATCCACCATGAAGATAGAAACTATTGCTCTGTTGTAGAAATAGACGGCAAGAAGTGGCTTAAGTTCAATAAACTAAGCGGTACTTATCTTAGGCTAGCGGCAATTCCGCTTAAACCAAGCACTACATACACTTGGAGCTTTACAGTCTATACTGATACTGGTAAAGAAATAGCTATATATCACTGGGATGCAAGCGGCGGCTATGGGACAATATTCGAAACAGTAGATACATGTCCGAAAAGGATAGTTAATACATTTACAACAAGAGGCATAACTGAGTACGACATATTACATATTGCAGCATTAAATGAGGGACAAGATTATTATTTTGCTGACTTCCAACTCGAAGAAAAACCCTATGCTACGTCGTATACAACAGGAGCACGCGACGATGGCAAACTCATATACCCGAATCCTGTCATAGGACTAGATAAGTGGACAATAAGCTATTGGACAAGGGCATACGACATTCAAAATGCCAACTGGTATATGAGAACGCTTATAAAAGATGGAGATATTCTAAGAATATACATCAATGATACTCTTGAATCAGAAACAGCTGGTATGTCAGACTGTCTCAAATACGACATGTATCTATCAATTCATGAGGTATTAAACAATGGCAGCCCAATGCTGCTTGATGAACTAAGAATAGATAGCATTGCCAGAAGTGAAGACGAAATAATAGCCTGGTACGTGTCTGGGGCACCATTTTACCCAAAGGGTATACAGCGTGTTTCTTCTTCTGGTAGGCGATACCGTAAACGCCCGCAAATGGGTGTAAGATGCGGACAAAGACTTTGCGGTACATTTAGAGTTGGCGATTAGTTAGGGGAGGGAATACCTTGTATAAGCGTACTATCTGGATGGACAACGTTACTCCTGTCAATGCCGAGAACTTAAACAAGATAGAATTACAGCTTGAGAAACTTGACAGATCACTCGGTGTAAGAATTATCAGCTCGCTGATAGACGAATCGCAGTTACCAGCAACAGGAGAGGATAGGACAGCATATTTAATTAACGGGGAATTATACATATGGACAGACGAGGGATGGTCAAATCAAGGCAAGATAATAGACTTTTTAGATGCTGGAGACATGCACAAAAGCACATATGATACAAATGACGATGGCATTGTTGACATGGCTGATGTAGCAATAACGGCTAACAGAGCAGATGTCGCCAATAGGGCAGAAATTGCCACAACTGCTGAAAGAGCAGACACTGCAACAACTGCAAGTGTGGCAGATGTCGCCATAACCGCAAATAAGGCAGATGTCGCTACAACCGCAAATACAGCTGACTTTGCCATAACGGCCAATAAAGCAGATACTGCCACAAATGCCAGCATGGCAGATGTCGCAATAACTGCAAACAGAGCAGACACTGCAGATATTGCCACAAGCGCCGACAAGCTTTCCACGCCAAGAACCATAGCTATAACAGGCAATGCGACTGGTTCAGCAGTATTCGATGGCTCTGAAGATATTAATATAAATGTCACGATAAATGGAGGCAATGCAGACACAGTTGATGGCAAACATTATAACGATATAACAAATTATATAGATGATACAATAAGTAGCATTAAAATCGGAGGAAGAAACTTATTAAAAGGAACCAGGTTTACTGGTACATTAGATACAAATTATTGGAACACCAGAGGAGGTGCCTATAGTTTAAGTATAGACACTACGGTACAATACAATGGCTTTAACTCATTAAAAATAGTTGCAAACAATATTGGTAGTAGCGGCAAAGACATAATAATAAAATCTCTAGTCATGCCAGAAGTCTCGACAGAGTATATTTTTAGCTTCTACGCAAAAGCATCAGAAGAAATTACGTTGACGGTAAGATGGGGTTATGGCTCAACATCAAACACAGTTGTAATAGGAACCGAATGGAATAGATACGAAGTAATTGCCAAGACAGGCAGTCAAGAATATCAAGATTTATTACCTTATTTCGATAAAATAGCAACCCTCTGGATAGCGCTACCAAAACTTGAGAAGGGCAATAAAGCAACAGACTGGACACCTGCCTATGAGGATATGGATATGTCTGCTAGTTTCCTGCCTATAAGCGGAGGAACATTAACTGGTCCGATAACGCTTCCGCCAGATAAGTACTATCTCTCTGATGGTCTATGCGGCATTAACATGAGAAATTCAGATATAATAAATATAAACTGCCTAATCTTTGCAGATGTATGCGACAACGCAAACGAAGGAATAATATTTAAGACGAACTCTGGAACTGTGACGCTATGGGTTGATGGCTCAGGAGTACCGTACCTTGGTAGTAATAAAATGTGGCACGCAGGGAATGATGGCTCTGGCTCTGGCCTAGACGCCGACACGCTCGATGGCAAACACTTTTCTGACATACAAAATCAATTCGTTAAAAAGGTAGAAACTTCTTCAGTTTATACCTACTATAATGTTTGTAGCTATGAAAATGGCAATGCCAATCAAACTGGTATAATAAAGATACAAATGCCTAAAACATGGACTAATACTATGATGATGGTTGAAATTGATATTTATGATTACACGGAAAACACCGGCTATTCAAAGGTATTAATTGGAGGATACAACTATTCCTCAGGTCAATGGTACAGCAGTACCGTAAGAATCTTAGGGAATTTACCCAATAATACAGTTAGATTGGCCCATGATGGTACTAGAAATTGTATTCTAATTGGTACAACTTCAACAGTATGGCAATATCCTAAGGTTGCAATCAGTAAATTTCAAGCAACTCACGTGGGCAAAGATGGTTGGGAAACAGGTTGGAGTATATCATTAATTACATCGGAATCAGGTCTAACAAATATTCTTGCCCCAACCGCAAATTTTAAGTTAAACGCAGACACAGTTGACGGCAAGCACGCCACTGACTTCCTGCCGATAACTGGCGGCACATTAACAGGTATAACAAAGGCACAGAGCAATACAAGCTATACTACCGCGCAAATAAGAAATATTATATTATCCACAAGTGATGCCAACGCTTCTCAAATGCAAAACGGCGAGATATGGATTAAATATAGTTAAAAACTGGGGTGATATGCTATTGCTACGTATGATTTAACACAAGGCATTCCCAGCTCTATAAACGTAGGCGATATATTAAATTGTCCATATAGCGGGACCTATAAAACCATAGCCTTACCTAGCGGCACATACAAGTTAGAGGTCTGGGGTGCACAAGGCGGAGCTTATAGCAGTTCTTATCCCGATAATGGTGGTAAAGGCGGCTATTCTTATGGTACGTTAACTCTAAACCAGCAAACTACCTTATATATTTATGTTGGCGGCATGGGAAAGGGCCCAAATAACCCCGGAGGCTTTAACGGTGGCGGTAGCACAAATAAGTATGGCGGCTCTGGCGGCGGAGGCACAGATATAAGAATCAACTCTACTTCTTTGTACGCAAGAGTAATAGTAGCTGGCGGCGGCGGTGGTGCTGGATACTCTGATACGCGTGGCGGCTATGGCGGAGGAACATCAGGAGGTCAGGGTGGTAACGGTAGTTATGCAGGAGGATATGGAGGAACACAAACTTCTGGTGGAACTAATAACACACCTGGAACATTCGGCCAAGCCAGCTCCAACACAGGCAACGGTGGTGGCGGAGGCGGCGGATGGTACGGTGGAAGTTCTGGTGCTAGTGGCAGCACAGATAGCGGTGGCGGCGGTGGCTCTGGATACGTCTATACTAGCTCTACCGCATCAAATTATCCAGCAGGGTGCTTGCTAAACTCGTCGTATTATCTTACTAACGCAGCAACACTTGTGGGAAACACCTCTTTTCCATCTCCTTCCGGGGCAAACGAAGTAGGACATTCAGGAGATGGATACGCACGAATAACAGTTTTAAACCTTGGACTACCAATATTCTTTAATATTGGCGGCTCTTTAAAGAAATATAGTGACGGATGGGTAAAAATAGACGGTTCATTAAGAAAGATAGAAGCTATATGGATAAAAGTTGATGGAGTATTAAAGAAGCTATGAAGTTCCGTCAACTACCCCACCCTATAGAGGGTAGGTGTCTTCTTGCTATTATTAGATAAATAGGAGCTGGTCAACTTGATTCGTTCATGGGATATTATATCAGATAAGGACGTACTTAACGCGGCGTTTCTTTCTAAAACAGACATAGAGACACAAAATGTGGCAGGCCCAGTTAATTTCACTGGGTCTATATCCATTTTATCTGGATTGTCTGTAGGGGGAGATGCATCTTTTAGTGGCGACGTACAAATATCCAAAGAATTACCAGTATTTACAATCAAAAACACTTCCGGCATGGACGTTGCAATAGTGCTCGATAGATCATCTAATGCCAACTGGAGAATACTAAGCACTGCTGGGAACCTAAAGATACAAAGTGACTATACCACTATAAAAGATGTTTATTATGACATACTTACGCTATACTACAATACTGGTAATGCATCCCTAAAGGGTGCTTTAACGGCCGCAGCACTATCAATCACAGGGGATGCGACAATAGCAGGAAGTACTACAATAAATGGTGACACGATAATAAGCGGTGCCATTACAGCAAACAAGATAACTGTGTTAGGCTTAGCAGCCAGTCATCCACTAAGAACAAGAGGTATACAAGGTATAACAGAAGATGGAAATGCAACAGATGCCTTATATTTAAACTATGGCACAAATCACCCAGTATATATTAACAATGAGACAAATATAGTATGGCACGCAGGAAATGATGGCAGTAACAGCGGCTTAGATGCAGATTTAGTAGACGGCAAGCATTATTCCGATATAACAAGCTATGTCGACAACGCAATCGGGACATATATAAACCAGAGTGTTAAAACAACAGCAAGCCCAACTTTCGCCGGGTTAACAATAAATGGTCCAATTACAATTCAAGGTAAGTTCCGCATAGAATACAATAGTACGACAAAGTCCTTAGATTTTAACTTCATAAGATAAGGAGAGGTGTATAATGAGTCTAGTTGCTTGGTACCCGCTTACAGGAAATTTAAAAGATAATATTAGAGGTACAACGGCAACTGCTACAAATGCTACTGTCAGCACAACAGGCAAGATTGGACAATGCTACACATTTAACGGTAATGGCTACATATCATTTACAAACCCCATTGCGCAAGGCTCGTCATTTTCTATTGCATTCTGGGCCAAGATAACAAGCACAGCAAATCAGTGCTTTGGATGTACAAGAACCGAAGTTGGTAACGGTTTATCTATATTTTTCTTAAATGGAAACAGCATGAGGTTTGACACTGGAAGTTCTTATCAGTGGACAATAAGCTATGTTCCGCCGACAAATACATGGGTACACATAGCCGTCACAAAAGACAATAATTATAAGAGATTCTACGTTAATGGTGTCTTGTATGCCTCGACTACTTCAGTTGGTAACATGGCTACGCTTTCTAATATATTTACTATTGGTGCTTCCCATTCCAATGGAAGCTCATTCGGTAACTACCTGTACGGCAGTGTTAACGACTATAGAATCTATGACCATGCCTTATCAGAAAAAGAGGTTAAAGAGATAGCCAAGGCAAAGATACTGCATTATAAATTCGATGATTTTCAGGAGCCAACAAGTAACATACTTGACTTTAATGTATATAAAAGATGTTGGAGTTCAAACGGCAGCGACGCATGTAGTTTTGTGACATACACCGGAAGACATAGCTTTACAGTTAAAGGCACCTGTAGTGTTCCTGGCGCTTACGCATATATCTATCCATATTACAATAGTGAACCCGGGTCACATCATACACTATCTGCAAAGGTGCGTAATAATAACATTAAAACACTAAGAGTAGATTTGCGAATAAGAGACGGAAATAACGGTGCCGACCTATCTAATAACATGACTTTTAATATACCACCAGGTGGTACGCAACACTTAAAGGTATCCACACACACAACTAACTCTAATAACATAGTAACACCTGCGTTTTCTGTGTATAGCGACCCTGCTGACGGTACATTCGATTGCGAGATCTATGATATACAATTAGAAAGAAAAGATCACGCCACACCTTTTGCTGATAGTTCAAGAGCAGGGGTTGTGCATGACTGTAGCGGCTATGGCAATGATGCCACTCTTAGTGAAAGCACGACGCCTCAGTGGGTCGAAGACAGCAAGATAGGGACTGGTGCATACTTCTTTAATAACAGGTCCCGTGTTAATTCTATATTCTTGCATATAAGAAGCACAAATACAGTATATATACCAAAACAGTGGACTATAGCCGTATGGATAAAGGGACTTGCAAGCGAACAGCCACCACATAATATATATCCAGTTGGTTGGCAAAATCTATGCTTTAACGGTCCAACATCAGCTCAAACCGATAATAGATCCGGCATTATATATTATTACGATGCATCAAACTACACATCATGGGCTTGTGGGGGTAGAGGTGTATATGATGGCAACTGGCATCACTGGGCAATAACATACAATGGTGATACAGGCGAACTAAAGCAATACATAGATGGAGTTCTTAGAGATTCAACTACTAAAACCAACTTATATCACCTCGAGACTTTCAGATATTTCTACATAGGTAGTGCGTGGTCAACCACATATGGAGGTCATCATGGATATATCGACGACGTCCGTGTATACGCCACAGCTTTATCAGCTGACGATATAAATGAATTATATCAACAAATGGCAAGCATAGATAATAAAGGCAGGATATATACTCATCAGATAAAAGAGATATATCAACCATTTCCAGAAATTGAACAACAAATTAACACGGGAACTATATCTGGCATACTTAGTAAGTACGAACAGACAAACTGTAAAGTGACCTTAGTAAACGATCACGTTAGAAATGATAAGTATTCATATAGGGTATACAGAGATCCAAACCTGACACAAGCGACCAATGGAAACGTCATGTGGGGAGGCGTGGTAATTAACTTCGCAAACCATGCAAGATTTACACAGGGCAAAAAGTATAAATTAACATTCTACTATAAGGGGCAAACGACTAATGCCCTAGAAATACCATACTTTGCATATAGCGTCGGATGGACGTCATATGGACAAGGACTCCAAACAGGTGCCACTACCCTAAGCCATAAAAACCTGATTCCGGCAAACTTCAATGACTGGGATAATTGGCACTACGCAGAAGTCGTATTTTTAGCTGATAAAATATATCAGATCGGACTAGATGGTAATATATATTTTTGTATGCGACAACTCAAGATAGGATGGGGCTACGCAAGCACAGGAGCGCTTGGTACAGATATCCGTATTGCTGATATACGTATATATGAACTAGATGACAGTGAGCCGTACGACATAGCATCTGAAAACGGCATTACTGCAGTGCCTAAAATATGCGAAGTTGGTCTTCCCGTCAGATATATAAAAGACTACGCAAACGGCTCAACGGCTAACAGTTCAAGCCATTGGGTAGAGATACAGGCTTTTTCGTACGGCAAAAATGTAGCGCTTAATAAAACCATCGTTAAAGGAGCAATAAACCCATATCCAGCAGGCAATACAATAGACTTGTTACTTGATGGAATCACAACAACCACTCCATATGTCCACAGTAACATAGGTTACGTCCTAATAGATTTAGAGGAAGTATATGATGTACAAATGATTAAGGTGTGGCACTACTGGGGAGACGGCAGAACATATTATGACACAAAGACACAAGTGTCGGCAGATGGCGTCAATTGGATAACAGTATTCGATTCCGCAATTGAAGGAACATACAAAGAAACCGCCGACGGACACACAATTATGTGTAGACCGCAAAATTTTCGCATAAATGAAGAGGGCGCAATATTTGCAAACAGGTTTATAGAAGGGTGAGCAAGTATGGCAGAACTAGCAAGCACAAATATATATGGACAACTAAATGTTCTTGGAGATATAACATCAAGTGGGAAAATATCGGGCGTTGTATATAATGATTATGCGGAATACAGACAAAGCAAAGAGCACATTGGGCCTGGTCACGTCGTGTGCGAAGCAGATGGGAAATACGTTGCATTATCGCGCAAGCGTCTGTCAAAAGCTCCAATGGTGGTATCAGATGTATTTGGGTTCTCAATCGGTAGGTAGTCGGTAGCTGGAGAGTATTCGCTTCCTGTTGCTGTCGCTGGGAGAGTACTCGTATATACTGATAAACCAAGAGAGAAGTTTAAAGTAGGCGACGTTGTATGTGCTGGTAAAAATGGAACTGCGTCCAAAATGCGTTGGTGGGAGAAGATATTATTCCCTGATAGAATTCTTGGCATAGTATCAGAAATACCAGACTACGACACATGGGGTAACGACAATGTAAAAGTAAATGGTCGAATTTGGATAAAAATATATTGACCTGGACAGTCATGTGTGATATAATATAGAAGATGAGGAAGGAGCAGCGGACAAGATAGTAATAGATATGGACAGCAAGGAATCTGTGTTGATATACGAAAACTATAAAGTCAGCAGCATATCTCTCTCCAGTCAACTACCCACCACCTGTAGAGGTGGGGGCTTCTTGCTATGGTTCGTTAACGAAAGAGACTCAGAGCTACAAGTAATACTAAAGCCGTAAAGGAGCGCGTCTTAAATGTCCAAGTACGGCAAAGCTAAATATGGGACTAACAAGTACGGCAGGTATGAAATAGAAGTACCTGCCGGCGTTCCCCTTTCTCAGATAACAAGATATAGGCTACGCACAATAGATTCGAAGAAACAATACAGCAGGCCCATCGTGAATACGAATGTCGAGTTCCCCACGAATGGGCCTGTTAGGGTGCGTATAAGAACTAATAACGGAAGCTGGGTAGCACACCAGACAATAAGTCTTCCCGGAGAAAAGACAAGAATAAGAATTAAAGCAGTATCAAGTAACGGTGAAGAAAATCGCTGGGTTGAATCAGTAGTAGGCACCATCAGAAACGCATGAGGTGGTACAGTTGAATAAATACTTAAAGGGCTATCTTGCAAGTATTCCAAGAAGCGAATACGAAAGCATGATAAGATTCTTGAAAGATAATATAACGGACAAGTTAAGCTTATCAGAGGAGCAGTTCCAGCTTATTCTTAGTCAGATCACAGAGGAACGTCAACCTGCCACAGAGGGCCGTCAAGCGCAATATGACGAAAAGCCATCAGATACATATAACGATTTCTTTGGTAATGTATATATAGACTTAAACTATCTATTTAAAATAATAGATCTCCTTTATAATGCTGTCGACGGGTTTGCAAGTCTCTCAAGCTCGTACCTGTCAGACATAAAGGCAGAAATTGATAAGCTTGAGATAATGGTAAAAGAAATAGAGGCAAAAGAATCATATGGCTCTAATTCTGTCGTCGTAACAGAAACCTTCAAAGACACGGAAATGTTCGAAAAGTATAATGACTCGACAAGCTACCTGTTTTGCGACAGAAACGGGGAAATTCTTCCTGTTGTTGATATTGTGCATTATGACACAAGTGACTATATAATGCTTAAGGCAACAAAAGATATTGACCTTCTCCATGCTTCTGACGGAAGGCCGCTGGGCAAAATAGATATAGTAGATTACAGAGGCGTGCCAACAGCAACGTATTCTATTGCTGAAAACGCGATAGATAATTCGCCGGCGTCTTTTTGGGACTGCTCAGTAATATCAGATGAACCAATAGACATACCAATGGATTCGTTTGAAGCAGGTGGCGCATACATAAAGTTTAAGGTAATGTTGCCAGCTGTCTATGAAATTACGGAAATTGCACTTACTCCGTATTGCATACATCCTATAGAGGTTTGCAGCATAAAGATTGGGGATACTCCGGTACTGACAATACCTGAAATATCAGCGGATACTATATCTGTACGGTCCGCAAAGGTGGCCTCCGACGAGATAACATTTGTACTGCGTCAAAAGAATTACACATTTACGACGGAGATTACAAATGAAAAGATAGACGAAGCGGTAGAATTGTGGAACAGAGTATTAAATAAGACAAAACAGGTCTATGTAGACATAGATTCCAATATCTCAACAGAGAATGAGCTATACCGCTACTATATGGATAAGAAAGAAAAGCAGGTAAACATGTGGAATGAGAATATCATCAAGGACAGAGAGACAGGTGGATGATATATGAATATACCAGAATGGCTGGATTGGAGCGACGAAAATATAGCCGCGCATGAAAAGAAGGCCAGGGTCTACAAGTACATATATGGCGTTAAGGATATACAGGTGCGTTATAAGGAGTTTGAGCGTGCCTCAGTATTTGTGTCAAAGCCTTACGAGGTAGAAGGCAATATAATGGAGATAAGCCTGATAGCGGACGACAAAAATCATATAGTTCAGTCCGTAAATAATGCCATGAGTAACTTTGATACAACAATAGAATACTACGTATCATTTAAGGAATACCCAAGGTACGACGAATGGATTCCAATTCTCCCTAGGGGCTGTACGACTGTCAATGAGTACTTGTTTTTAAATGGCACAAAGAATGCTAAATTAAGGTTTGCATGTGATACGTCGAAAGAGATAATCGTGTACAAGAATGGCGTACGCATCCCTGATCAGCATTGGTCGTTCTGCTCTGATAATTCAATAACCATTGATAAGTATTTTAACAAGTACGCAATTTACACAGTTACGTACAGCCCGAACCCTTTAATAAGCGATCCATGGAATATAGAAATAGGAAAAGAAGACAGAGAAATAGTACCGTATATATCGCCGGACGGAACAGAGGGCGAGGTATTCAAGAACGGAACTGATAGAAATGGAATAATTACGCTGTCAAAGACTCCGTTTATAGATTATGAAAGAATTAACACAAAAGACCCGAACTATCATCCGATAGAAGTAATCCTTGAGAACGCAAACATAGCAGGTCCTAACAGAACTATATACAGAACAATTACAAAGGACACTGTACCAGCTACAAGGAATATAACAGACTATCTCACGCATTCAGAAGTCACATTAAAAGCATATGACCCGACTCCGAGCGGCAACTCAATGGCTTATCCTTACTTTGAATATATCCACGACGGAAGAAAACTCTACTTCACAGAGACATTCAATAACTCGAACATAGTCTCCAATATGCCTATAAATCACGGCGACGCATGGATAAGAGTCAAGTATAGTTATCTAAAGACACAGTTCAGAGTGAAGATTATCATGAGAAATGTATCTCCCACTACTAAGTCAATCACGCCGTCAGTAAACGGGTACTCCGTCGTGTTCAAGGTCATGGGGTGATAATATTGAACCTGATTAACTTGCTAAGGCGTCAAGCTGAATTATATATAAATAAACTGGAAAGAAAGATCTCTCAGGCCAAGACTAGGGCTGATATATATGAGGCTCATTCAAGTATATTACGTGAGTTTTACGAGCATGCATTTAGACCAACCGTGACAGAAGAGCATATTCGTCAGTTTGATATGGAGACGATGAATGATGTCATGGAGTCTATAAAAACTGACATAGATATGTTATACGGCGAGCTTGACGATATATCCATACGCATACAGGAAGCATATAATACAAACCAGGATTATAAGACATCTGTTAAGAACAGGATTCAGTACCTTGCATCTGTAGTATCCGACCTTAATATAATGAGCGACCAGTCGAATGAGAATTTCATAATGTTCAAAGACTCGCTTACCAACTATGATTTCATAGACAAAGACTTTTCTGTGGGCACAAGTGCAGATATATCCACATCAGAAGGAATAGCGCATCTTCACATATCAAGCGACAAACTCGTAACAGAGGATACTCCTGAGATAAAGATAAGTGGCGACGGCACACCTGGAAACTACCACGTCGCCAAGAAAGTCAATATCCAGACTATTAACGAGCAATATGATATATACATAAAGAATCAGTCTGACGACGACCCACACGATAATGTTCTCAGCATAGTAGATAATCAGCCGCACACATGGTTTGAATATGCAAAAGTTGGCATACCCGACGAATATAAGGTAAGAAGATATGACATCGACTGGGCAGTAGCAGACAAGATGCACGACGAGCTTACCTTGAAAATCAATATAAAGCTTAAGAATATAGAAGAAATCAATTGGATAAGTATTACTCCATATGTGCCTGAAAAGGCGAGGAGTGCAGTTAAGGTATACTCAATAAGAGTATCAGAGGACGGCTCAGAGTTTGTACCTATATATAAAGACAGGGAAATCATAAACAGCGAAATTCATTTAGTGCCACAAAGGTATCTAGATGACACCCTGTTTAACAACGACACAATAGCTAAATTCGCATCCCAGGGAGTATTTAACTTTCCGAAAGTAAGGGCGCAGTATATAGAGATAGTTCTAAAACAAGACAAGCCCTACGACGAGCTTATAGCAAACACCTACTACAAGGAGATAAACGTTCTTAATGCAAAAGAGACAGTTGAGCGCATTATCACAAAACAGGATGTTTCGAACGTCGTAGTAAACGGGCCGGTAGGAAGATACCAGATAGAACCTAATAAGATTATATCAAAGAACATAGAAGTAATTAATGGCTGGAGATACTGCATAGGAATCCGCGGAATAGATATATACAACAGAAAGTTTGCAAAACAATCTGAGCTCGTTACAAAGAAGTTTACCACAAATAAACCGATTCGCAGCATAGTACTTTATACAAATGAGATTATCCCGGATGAATATATGACGTACGGCCTTGAAAAGAGAAACGATTGGATTAAGTACTACATCTCTATCAATGATATAGATTGGTATCCAATATCGCCTATGCACCATAATCAGGTCGGGTCATTAAAGATTCCTCCTAAGATTTACGAAATCAACTCGACCGCATCCGCAGACGAAAAGATAAGCTCTATTAATAAGGGATATTTAACTTCTAATGCAGACATATATAGCGTAAGATTAAAGATAGTATTTACCCGCCCTGACGATTTGCCAGAATCCACTCCGATACTCGAAGAATACGGATTAAAGTGTATATTCTAGGGGGACACAGGTATGAGCATACGAGACAGGCGTCTTAAAGCGCAAATTGACGAGGTAATAAAAAGAAACCTTGCAAACGGCTATGTTCCCACTGCAAACGAAGTAATAGGCGAGTTATCGCAGTATCTGATCGAGAATAACCTATCTGTGCCTTCATTTCAGTTTGTAAAAAAAGGTAAGAAATTCACCGCAAAAGATCTCGACACAGCAAAACAGAAGGTACGCCAGGACTTAAATACGTTATATGAAGCACTAATAGAGATATACCAGCTTACCGAAGAACAGATAGAAAAGTTCACGACAGAGAAAAAGAAGTACGACTATAGACTTTTTAACCTAGAATCTCAGCTTACAAGCCTTCTTCATAAGTACTCAACAAGCGGGTACATAGCTGCATACAGGGATAACTTCTCAGACATACAGAATATAGATTTATCAAAAACCACTGCAGATATAGACATAACAAATCATGAAGCTACACTAAAAAGGCTTAATGATGCATCTTACGATGATTTTACCATATCTGTATCAGCAGGCACATCTATCATAAATCAGAACGGTAATATAATGAACCTCATAAACCGTAACGGCGCGCAATGGCAAGGCATAATAGAAAAGACTAAACAGGAACAAACTTCGCTTACAATAGACATAGATGTAAAAGATGTCAAGGACATCAACAAGATTGAAATAGGAATGCCAATGCTTAAGAAATGCGGCGTGACAATATATACATCCCAGGACGGAGACAGATGGCTTAAGGAATACGCAGGAGAAACATCCACAAGATGCACAGCAAACTTCAGCACAAGACTAAGGTATATACGCATAATCCTAAGTAAAACCGAAGCTGATAAACTAAACCTTGGCACATACATGTATTACTTCATAATAAGCGAGATTAAGCTTGGCTCAATCAACTACGCAATGGAATCAGAAATAGTGTCAAGACCAATCTCCGTCGGCACAAATATAAACAAAGTCTCGATCGTAACAGAAGAAGTAACGCTGCCGACAACATCAATCGAGTACTACGTTGCAGCATACTCCAATAATCCTGACTGGATTCCAATAAGTCCGATAGGGCAAAAGAATGCACAGCACCCAACAGTTGTGACGTTTAACAGTGTACAGACGAATAACAGGCTGCACATAGCGCTACCAGAAGGCATATCAAACGATGCATACGAGCTTAAGAACCTTTCTATTAATGGGCAAAGGTTATTTGCCATAGCAGAGATAGAAGGAGTTAATATAACAAACTACAGACTTATGAAAGGCGTCGATGCATGGAAAGTTGAAACGCTCAATATCGCAGCCACAGGTGAGCAAACTCAGGCAATATTTGTTCAGAATAAGAAAGATATAATTACATCATACAAGCCAATCCTGCAAGATAAGCCTGGACTTATTCTTAACTCCGAGCGTATTAATCAAAACAGCGTAATTAAGTTCTCAACAGCCATAACACGCGAAACTGGTGACACGGTAGTAAAAGAAATGATAGCATCGTCGCACCCTGTTACTGTATACCTAAACGGCGGCATAATATACAAAGGAACTCCAAGGGGCGCTTCTATGATTACGTATCCATTCAGAAAAGGAGTCAATGTACTGGAAGTTATAGTTAATATACAAAATGCTCCAGCATCAGCTTCTCTCGATCTTAATCTCCAGCTTTACTCGATCGGCTCGTCAATCTGTGCAAACAGAGATCCTGTAGAGCCGGTATCGCTATTCAACCTGAGATATAACACAAATAACCAATACAATGTATATACGCTCTATCAGATGGGCGACATGTATGTGGTTATAGTGAAAGACCCAGACCTGTCTATACGCTACGACTTCATATATGACTATATAACAGAGCCTGTAGACAAGATCTTGCTCAAAGCCGTACTAAAACGCAAGCACACAACAATAAACGCAACTCCTAAGCTCATCTCGTATGAGTTAAGATGCACATAAGGGGGTCTTCCGATGATATATCCATCAGTATATAGTTTCAGTGCACCGTATAGAGGTCCAAAGGAAAGTAATGAGATAAATAAATTATTTACATCAATAGTATACGACCTTAATGTAGCAACAAACGAAATCCAAGCTCAAAGTACAAACAATGAGTCCGCTGTGAAGTTTTTCTTAAACGGAGATGGATTACCAGAGATACCCTTTCCGACCGCCGGATCAATAGAAGGCACGAACTATGCATATACAGGTATCCACAAGCAACCGAACAGCATAAGTATAACTCAGAAAATCAACCATATGAACGATAGGGTAACGCACATACTTAAATACCTATAATAAGGAGGCCGCATGGATGAGGTCACTAACAGAATCCTTAAGATATATTGATCTATCAAATGGTTCATCGGCTGACTTCAACAAGCTCATACGCTCAATAAGTTCTGACATTGTTACCGTATTTAATATGGCCAATCAAAGCGAAGAAGCGGCCAAGAAGAACCTAAGCATAATAACCCAGGAAAACCTGTTCCTTCAAAGACGGATAAAGGAGCTCGAGGAGAAACTCACGTCGATAGAAAAGACAATATCAGCAAGAGCCAATAACAGAGAAGGATACAGTGCTCTTTGCAAGACATTCTACACTGCGGACGACATCGAGTATATATCAGATCATATATACCATGACGCAACATATGGAATAATAACCCTGCCGCACTCAAACATTAACAAAATACCGTTCTCAAAGTATCCGAGGGATTTCCTCAAAAAGAACATCGACATAATAGCAAAGATAAACGGCACGGCCTACAATGTAGCAAACGAGCCGGATCTTATAAACATCATAGATGGTGATGACTCGACCTTCTGGGTCAAAGTAATAGAGACCGGCAGTGATACTGACTATATCGACTTCTCGGTAACAATCAATATGCCTCTTAGAATTATGTCAAGTCTTGCTGTCAACTCAATAGGAATAAAACCTCACCCGGTATACTCAATGACTCTTACCGACATAACATACACTGGGACAAACGGGACAGAATACAGGATACCTACATATCCTGTGGACAAGAACGAAGATCCATTGCCAATACAGGCAATAGACAATGTAAAGTTCATGTTCCCAGTAATTGAGGCGACATCTCTTACATTTAATTTAAGGCAACCCTATTATATACAAAATAACGATAAAAGATTATTTGTAATCGGCTTCAGGGGAATAGACATTGAAAGCATAAGCATTACAAGAGAAGAAGCGTCGTTCATAACAGCGTTCAGAATACCGGCTGATAACAAGTACTTTGCACGTGTGCTTGAGCCTGTCACAATGACGCTTAATGACGAAGATTACAGCGACGCAATCACGCACGAACTGTACTATGACAGAACCGGGGTTGCGCCTTTTCCGTTTAATTCTGACATCTCGGCCGACATCAACACGATCTACATTAAGACAACACTAAGACACACAGGCGACATAATACCGGCAATAAGGGGGATGGAGATACGGTATATGGCCAGGTAGGGTAAAGCCGTCCGCAATAACTACCAAAGGAGGTATCCTACATGGCAAACATCGAAAAGGAGCAAGTCTCAGATCGCTACGTACAGCACAGACTCACTGAAGCAGAGATATTCAGGCGTCTCGAGAATCTCGAAGAAGATGTTAAAGAGCTGTACAAGCAGTTGCAGGACAAAGCAGACAACAGCACTATCAAAGAACTCATCAAGAAAAGCACAAAAGAAATCGAGGAATTAAAGAAATCCGTTATGAGGCTCGACATAGCGGATGCGAAGCACACAGAAGCACTAAACGGCATAAGACAGATCCTAGAAAGCTTTAAAGAAACCCAGGATGAACTTAGGAAAGATTATAACAAACTCGCAGAATACTACAGACAGTCGTCTGTGCATATCGCATCTATCACTGCAATTCTCGCCGAAAGGGCACGTAAGGAAGAAGAAAATCAGAAGAAATCAGGTAATGGCGGCTCAAGCGATCCGTGGTATGTAAAGCTGTTTAACAAGAGCAAGGCTTTATCGTACGCGATCGTTGCACTTGTTGCCACAATAGTTGTTCTTCTCATAACTCGTTTCGACGACATAATCACGCTGCTCACAAACATATTCGGTAAGTAAAGGAGGAGTTACCATGGCACTGAGAAGAAAAGACAAAGGCGAAGAAGTAAAGAACCTGCAAAGACTGCTCAACCTGGTAGGAATAACAGTAAACGGCAAACCCCTTGAAGTCGATGGCTCCTTTGGGCCGCTTACCGAACAGGCTGTTATTGCATTCCAAAAGCGCGAAAGACTAATAGTCGATGGAATAGCAGGGCCTCAAACCTTTGGTAGGCTCTATGAGCTTGCAGGAGTAGGTAAGTACGAAAAGATAAGAATGTATGAATCAGACATTCACGTATATACAACAAGTCCTAATGAATTTGTAGATGTAGAAAGAGGTGTCATAGGCAGGCTCGAACGCCTAAGCACAATTCAGAAGGCCGGAAAGATTATCACAGCAAAGTCAAACTGCGGATTTTTTGACACAGCCGTCGAGCACTACGGAACCTATATCGACGAGGGCAAAATCTACAGTTATCCAAGCCCCAACTTTATCGACTTCATCTACTATAAAGACGGGCGCACAGAGGTTAAATATCTTACCAATGACGAAGCAAGAGCCATTATTGATAAATGTCACTGGGCCATAGGAACAAGCTGGTGTCTTGTAAAAGAAGGCAGGGTAGACCTTACAGGCGCAGCGAAATTAGCAAGCATAAGTAACTATAGAAACCCGAGGACTTTATTGGGTCAAAAGAAAGATGGCTCATTCGTCATAGCTGTAGTTCAGGGCAGAACAGCAACAAGTAAAGGAGTTACAGCTTCACACAGCGCTCAGATAATGAAAACCCTCGGATGCTATAACGCCGTAAACCTTGACGGCGGAGGAAGCTCAGAACTGATAGTAGGCGGAAGTATCATGAATACGCCTACAGACGGAAAGGAAAGGGCAATAGGAAGCGCTATACTTGTATACAAGAAGTAAGTCAAAGGAGCGGTGTAGATAATGTCAAATAAGATTAGAATCCTGATAGATCCTGGCCACGGCGGCACAGACCGTGTCAATCGCGGCCCTACGGGCTACGTCGAAGCTGACGGCGTACTTACTATATCCAAATACCTAAGAGACGAACTATTAAAGACCGGAATGTTTGAGGTTAAACTCACAAGGGAAACCGATACAACTATCGGGGTAAGAAGGCGTGGGGAAATTGCAGCAGAATGGGGTGCACACGTTGCAATCTCAGAGCATACAAACGCGACAGGGCAAAGTAAGAACACTACTGTTCGCGGCACAGAAGTCTACTACTCTGTAGATATTCCAGAGGATAAAGAATTTGCAGCACTAATGTCTTCCAGGATAGCAAAAGCACTAGGAATACCAAACAGGGGCGCAAAGACAAGGGCAAGCGATAAAGACCCGACAGAAGACTTCTACGGATTTATAGACGCTGCTCAGGACGGCGGCGTACCACACGTGTTTATTGTGGAATCCGCATTCCATGACCACCCAGAAGACGAGGCACTGCTTAAGAACGACGAGATGCTAAGACTTATTGCCTGGGTACAAGCAGGAGTAATATGCAGCTTCTTCGAGGTGCGTAATATCTTAAAACAGAAGTCAGGCAACAAGTGGGCGATAATTAATCTGCAGGAAGCATTAAATAATCTTGGGTACCCGCTCGATGTAGACGGCTCGTTTGGACCACTTACAGAAGCTGCGGTAAAGAAGTTTCAAGCCGACAATGGTTTGGCAGCCGACGGCATAGTAGGCCCGGCAACATGGAGAAAGATAGATGAGCTTATCAACAACTGGACGCCTATAATGGGTAAAGCAGTAGCTACGCCACATCAATTATACAGCTATGCTAATAGAATTAACCCTAACCCGAAAATTAGCGTACCTTTAATGGATCTGTGCAAGATGTTTATAGAGGAAGGAGAGATTGAGGGTGTACGCGGAGATATAGCATTCTGTCAGAGCCTAAAAGAGACCGGGTACTTTAGATTCAACGGTCAGGCCAAGCCAGAATGGAACAACTTCTCTGGTCTTGGCGTCACTGGGGCAATAGATCCTAAGACAGGAGAACCGTACGGAGAAAAGTTCCCGGACGCAAGAACAGGAGTGCGTGCTCAAATTCAGCACTTAAAAGCATATGCAACAACAGAACCATTAGTACAGCCGTGCGTCGATAACCGCTTTAATGCCGTAAAACGAGGAAGGGCCCCGTACTGGGAATGGCTCGGCAGGGACGAAAACCCTGAAAACCAATATAGGGATCCGTCTGACAGGCAAGGCTGGGCAGTCCCTGGGACAACATACGGGCATGACATCATAAAAATATTCAAAGAAGTACTAAAAGAACCCGTAAATGAAGAACAGCCTATAAAACAACCTAAAAAGCACGGGCTGTTATACAGAATACTCTATGCCATTTACGAACTATTAAATAAAATCTTTGATAAGTGAGGTCGGGTGATATGGAAGCAGTAGCACAATTCATCGGCAACTATGTACCCGGAATAGAATGGCTCATAGGGCTTGCGCTTCTTCATATAATCCTATCAACAATAGCACATATTGTGGCAAAAGACTTTAAGATATCAGAGTGGCCGAAGTTCCTTTATATGTGGATACTGTTCATTATAGGCATAATAGCAATCAACGGCGTAGTATCGGTTGCCTCTATCATACCCGCATCAGATATACTTACGCCAATAGCAAATATACTTCAGGCGCTCATATATGCAGGCTACTTCAGCTACTATCTTGACAACATCTTTAAGCACCTCAACATGCTCGGACTCCCAGTAGATCCTGGTCTTACAGAGACCATAAAGAATATCACAGGTAAAGTAAGAAATCTGATATCATAGGAGGTAATGTAAATGTCAACACTTGCATGGATAATTCTTGCATTCGTAGCCGGCGTTACTGTCGCAAGTATCGTATCTGTAATAATTTCTGCAAGAAAGCACGGCGAACCTACTGAAGACATATGGGCAAAGATCCGTCCCATTCTGTCAGAGGTGATAATTGAAGCAATAAAGATTTACCAGGCAAATCAGATGGGGTACGACGCACTTGTAGAATATTCTGTAGACTATGTGAAACGCAAAGTGGATAACGCCGACTTCTTGCTACCTGAAGAGAAAGAGATTATTACCAAAGAATTTATCAGGAGCGTGCTTGAGCCTCAACTGAAAAGGCTATGGGAGAACAACCTGCAGCTATTGGAAGAATAGGGTATTGACACTTTCCCCGCCGTAGTGTATAATATAAGAGGAGAAATGCGAAGCGAAATGCTTCAATTCTTTCACATCTTTTACACACGAAAGCGGGGAAAGTCAAATGGATATCAAAGACGTGTATCTTGTAATGAAAGATCCAGACGGAACTGCGCAAAACAAAGAAAAAGCAAAGGAAGTAATCAACAGGCCTATCCCGAAAGACCAAATCAAATACAGGGAAGGCAGTGGGGGCAGACAGCTCGCGTATATCGAAGGCGAAACAGTAATAAGACTCTTAAATGAAGCCTTCGGTGAAGGCGGTTGGAGCTTCCAGATAGTCAACAAGACAATTGTTCCATCTGTTCCAAAGCAAAAAACAGCGTACAACAAAAAGACAGGAAAAAGTGAGAAAGTATTCGACGACGAAGGCAGACCCGTAATGGAAGAACAGCCACCAATTGTAGAAGTACATGGAAGACTCATAGTGCCAGGGTTCGGTGTGAGAGAACAATTCGGCACAAAAGCTCTTCTCGGTGGCTATACAGAACAAGAAGGAGCAGCAAAAGCAGCTGCAACAGACGCATTAAAGAAATGCGCAACTCTCTTTGGCATAGGACTTGAGCTATATGACGATAAGGAAAACGAGGAAACGGCAAGAACTGATTACAGCAGGACATCAAGAAGCAGCCAAGACTATGGGAAGAGACAATACAGCAAGGCTTCTGAGCTACAGGCAGAGCAAGAAGAATCCTGGGAAGGCAAAGAGGCGGATATTAAAAAGTTAAAAGAACTAAAGTATGTACTGTTTGAGAGTGACGATAACAACTTGCTAAACCCGTACGTTGAAAAATTCACAGGCATAAAGGGAGCAACGTGGGAATATATCACTCCATCCAATATAGCAAGCTTTAACAAATTCTTAGAAAGAGAGGCTGCTAAAATTTAATTAAAAGGGGCAGGTTATTGCCGCCCCTTCAGAGAAAACAAAAGGTAAAGGTAAGGGGTCGAATATGAGTATTGTGGAACAGGTCAATGAGCTTGTTGAACTGCACTTCAGTATCAATCATAGAACTCCAAGTAAAGACTATAAGCGGATGGTTCACCGCAAGATAGAACAATTCTTAAAAAAAGGCATTTCATATGCAGAGTTAAAAGATCTCATAATGAGATACCCAAATGACTTCAGAGATGTTACACGCATCCTTGAAGAAGGAGAAAGCAAAGACAATCTCTTAGAAAAAGGTAAATTCTATTTCCATCCACATCTGCAAATAGTACCGCCGCCGCCAGTTGTAATGGCTAACACAGACGGCACGGTCACAATGATACAGGAAAAGTTCTACCTCAAAATAAAGAGGTACTTCACTTTTGGAGACGCACTTCAATACTTCTATGAAAGATTCCCCGATATAGACCGTAATGAAAGGCGGGACATAGCAGCTATAGAGTATTTGTACAACAAAGTAGTAGCGCCTGCTGTCAAGAGTGTCAATAATGAGCGTCTTAGCGCGGTAGACTTGCTACTGTTCACAATAGATACAGCACGGGCGATATGTTACGAGGAAGACAACAAGATACAAAAACTGCTCGACTTAGCCGGGTATGTAAAAGAAGCACTGCTGGTATATCAGGATAAGGTGGAGGATTGTGTCCACGCAGGCCTTGACCACCCAATCTAGTGCAACGTGGTGGGTTGAATGCGGGGCTAATCTTCCCAACGGACGCTTTACAAGAAATCATATAATGCCAGCAGACAAAGTAAACAGTTTCAGATACAGATACGGCAATCGAGGGGTTTTTGTAACTGCATATATGTACGATTCTAAAGACCAGGATAATGCAAACTTATACGGTGACTTCTATCTTGATTTTGACTACGAAATCTCAGAAGCAGACGACAAGGAGCAGGCATTCAACCTGATACGTCAAGAAGCACTGGCTGCAGTTCATTATATACGAACCATATATGGAATCGAAAGAGACCAAATAAGAATATATTTCTCCGGCTCAAAAGGCGTCCATATAGTGGTTCCCAAAGAAGCACTTGGCGTAGAGCCCAACAAAAATTTAAACACTATATATAAGATGATGGCTGAGGATATAGCAAGGCTATACAGCCTGACAACGCTCGACCTCAAAATATACGACAACAAGAGACTGTTTAGGCTTCCAAACAGTATACACCAAAAAACAGGCTTATACAAGGTAAGAATAAGCTACGACGAGCTTACAAGGCTAAGTTTTAGCGAGATTATAGAGCTTGCTAAAGAGCCAAGGCTTGATCCGAGGCCAGTTGTTCATAAAATACCAAGGGCTCAGATGGAATACAACAGGTACATCAAGAAGCTAAACGACTACCTAAACAGGCCAAGAAACACACAGGTGGCCATAAAGCTTGACTACACACCTCCGTGCGTCGAGTATCTTTTAAATAATCTTGTCCCGCAAGGCCAGAGAAACGATACAATCGCATTTCTTGCAAGTTTCTTCAAACAAACCGGAATGCCTAAAGAACAAGCAGAAGAAACTCTCCTCGAATGGAATGAACAAAAGTGTGTCCCGCCTACCTCAAGCAGAGAGGTAAGAACAACAGTCAACAGTATCTATTCATGCGAAAACAAAATGGGCTGTTCCAGAGCCAGAATACTTAGTAAATGCGGCGGTGAATCTTGTAAATTCTATAAGAAAGGAATGTGAGGTCATGGACGAAAACAAAGAATTCTCAATTATAAAGGATGAGGTAAGGGAGCTTTTGAACAAGGCCAAAGGCCGTGTATGTAATGAGTTTGAAAAAGTCTGTCCTACCGAGACATCGCTCAAGAGAGTAATAAAAGATATGCACGACATATTCGACGCGCTCGAAAGAGCACTCATGGATATAGCCTTAAAGAAAGGGGCAAGTAAATAATGAGTAGTGTCGTAGGTTTGGATGGAAAACCAATAGTAATGCAACAGCCAGATAAAGATCTGTTATCAATACAACAGGAAATGTTAGAAACCATCGACAGAGTCGATGAATACTGTAAAAACAGAGGTCGTCTTGGTGGACTTGATTGGGGAATGCAGTCATTAAACAAAGCCTTTGACGGGTTAAACCCGGGGTTAATCCTTGTAGCAGGCTCACCTAATACAGGTAAATCAGCTTTCTGTTTACAGGTCGCATGGAATGTGGCACTTGCAAATCAGAATATAATACCCGGGGAAAGACCAAACAAAGCTTACTCGCTCTATTTTTCGCTTGACGACAACGTAACAGAGCTCTTGCCAAGAATTATTGCAATGGATCAGGATATCCCAATCAATGTCGTAAAAGCACCTGCGAAGTATGAAGACGAAAGACCAGATCTGGTAGCGAGAAGAGCAGCAGGAATAAATGCTTTAAAAAGAGCATTACCATATTTTAAGATGCTCGATTCCACTCAGGGGACGTCAATAGAATTCATTGAAGAACAGATACGTCGTCACCACCTTGAACTCCAAAGCAGAGACGAAGCATATAAACTCGTAGTATTTATTGACAACTTCCACGATATTACCGTAGACCAGATCAGTTTCAGAGACAACGCAAACGCCAAGTTTGAACACATCTCAAACGAACTTTCAAGGATATGTACGCAGTACGATATACCTATTATATGTACAGCTGAGTTAAGAAAGCTGAACGGAGCAAGAAGACCGATAGTAGATGATGTTAAAGAATCAGGGAAAATAGCATACGAAGCTAAGGCTATTCTCCTTTGTTATAACGAGGTCGGCATCAAGGGCGAGTCAGCAAATATATACTTTGTAAGGGCGGAACAAGAATTCGCAAGTTTTAAACAGCCCGTACTAGAAGTAAAGGTGGGAAAGAATAAGTATTCCTCCTACAAAGGTAGAATGTTCTATTACTTCTATCCCGAAAAGAGCCAGTTGCGCGAAGTCAACGAGGCAGACCAATCTAGATTTATGCAAATGATTATATAGTATATAGGCTGGAAGGGATGCCGTATCCGCAAAAATAAAAATATAATGCTGCGGAGGAATGAATTTGAAAACGAAGATACTTGACACGAACGCCCTTCTTGACTTCCCTATTACGGATACACTAGATGCTTTTCAAAGGGAAGGCTCAGAAATAAAAGTAATCATCCCGTTTAAAGTTCTGATTGAACTTGATTCTTTCAAAAGAGGAACTAACCAAATTAACGAGAACGCAAGAATAGCAATAAGGTTCCTCGATGAACTAAGAGCACACGGGAAACTTACTAACGGAGTAACTTACAAAGATGTGTTCACGATCCAGGTGCATGTCACCAAAGACGACATCGAGGACCTGATGGTATCTGAAAAAGTAGACAACTCAATCCTCAGGCTTGCAAATGAACTAAAAGAGGCAAACAATGATGTCGAAATAATAACTAGAGACATACATGAAAGAATACTTGCGGATATACTGGACGTCACAGCAAAGGACGTCAACATAGACAGGGTTTTCGGCAACGAACTATACACAGGAATCACAACAATTCGTATGACCGACGAGCAGCTTCAGGAATGGTGCAAAGACCCGAAAAACGGAGGAATAATACCAGCCCCCACAAAACTGTATCCCAATCAGTTTGTAATAATGTTAGACGGCATGGGCGTGCCGCACTACGGGATATATAATCAGCAAACAGATTTCATTGTCGAACTAAAGAAAACATATACTGCATGGGGCGTCAAGCCAAAGAAGAATAAAAATGGACAAGTAATTATTGAGCAAGCAATGCTGATGCACTTACTACTTGACCCCTCGATAGAATGCGTGACAGTTATAGGACCGTCCGGGACAGGAAAGACATTCTTGACGCTCGCGTGCGCGCTCGAGCAAACAGTAGCAATGTTCCCGGCATTATACGACAGGATCGTTGTTCTAAGACCGATGGTAGGCGTAGATAAAGACATAGGAGCACTACCGGGCGATAAGGACGAAAAACTCGAGCCATGGATGGCGCCAATCTTTGACAACCTTGAATGTCTGCTTAGTAACTACATGCCAAAAGACTTGCCAATTGATATGTCCTATAACGGCAATATAAAAGAAAGAATCTATACCCTAATGGATATGGGCAAACTCGAGCTTGAAGCTATCACATATGTAAGAGGACGTAGCATGACAAGGCAATTCATAATAGTCGACGACTGTCAGAATCTGACGCCTCAGCAAATCGCCACAATAATCACAAGGGCTGGCGAAGGAACAAAAGTGGTGCTTCTTGGTGACGTCTCAAGACAACAAATAGATAATAAGAAACTAACACCATTTAGTAACGGCCTGTCATATGTGGTCGACAGATTCAAAGGTATAGACCCGTGCGTAGCGCATATCACGCTCAATGAAGTAGTAAGATCGCGGCTTGCAACACTAGGAGTTGAGTATCTGTGATAAGAGAACAACAATGGGTAAGATGTCTTAATTGCGGTTACGAATACTTTCTTGAACTACCTAACTCAAAGCAATCCCGCTGTCCAAGATGTTACAGCAAAGAGATAGACGTCGATGACGACTTCTCTGAGACTAGAAACAGAGGCGCTACTTATGAGAGTCACAATCTATATCTCTAAAGAAGAATGGGAGCTGTTGCCTGATGAAAGAAAAGAAAACATCAAAAAAAGGCTCAAGGAAGGCTACGGAATCGACCTTGAGATCGAAAACGATGAAAACTGAAGCAGACCCAGACATTACAATCTACTATGGAAATCATTGCCTGACAAAATACTGGATCTGGAACGAAGAACATAACTGCATTGCTTACGGGAAAATAACTGACTAATTGGGGGAATGTAGATGAACAAGTCTGCGAAGGTAAAGAAGGTCACAGCAGAGGTGGACAAATTTCTTGACAGTCTTAAGTACAGCTATGTTGCCAACGAGAAGCCCGACGCACTCTACCAAAGGCTGTTCCGCGAAATAGCAAATATAGCAATGCGTCACTATGAAGATATTGATATAACAGCAAATATGGAACTACATGTTTCGACTGATACAATGGGGGATGCAGTAAGAACAGTTGTGACAGGCTACATAAGAGCTCCGAGCGGACAGTATATACAGATTGAAAAAATATACCTACCGGAGGGAGTAACAATATGACAAAGAAACTTACGATTCCTACAGGACCTATAAATGGACCGTCAGGTGTACAGAGAATGCCTATGCGTTACTGCAAAAGATGCGGACAACCTCTCCTGTGGTGTACTTCCGGGCCAAATGGTGAAGCAATAGAGCCCGCCATACTCGAAGAAGCAATGAAGTTAAGGGTATGCGCCATGTGTTATAAGAAAGAAATGGAAGACATCGACAGGGACGTACAGAAGCTCATCGAACAACAGAAGAAAATCGAAGATGAAAAATACGAACAGGCCGTACAGAAAATCATGGATGATTTAAAGAAGCGGTCAGAGGAGAGCAAAGATGGATCTGACGCTGGAACAGATACACGAGTTTAACATTTGCCCGATGATATATAAGTTTAAGTATATCATGGGTATACGGCGGGAGGGTTTTTATCCTCTCGAAGATAAATATCACGAGTCCATACGTAAGACAATCATGTTCTACTATTACCAAATCCTGAACGGCAGGCAACCGACGCTCGAGCAGCTAAGGCAGAAGTTCGGAAGCATATTCTTTAAAGACAAGACTCCGCTCGACATACTAGGCAGCAGCACATTCGACTCGAACTACAATGCATTAAGCGCGCAAGGCGTAAAAACAATTAATGCGTTCTATAACAGAGAGAGCGCAAAGCAATTTGTTCCTATTATGGTTGACCAGGACGTAAGAGTACCTGTAAAGGACCACCACCTTATAATGACGATAGACCTTGTGCGTGAGATGAAATACACAGAAAGAAGCCTTACAGAAGTCGTCATGTTTACAAATACCAAGAAGAATGTCGACACATTCTATGTAAACCACAACGTAAATCTTACAGCTCATGCGTACGCATTCAGAAAGCTTTTCGAGACTAAAGAAAACAGACTCGTAATCCAGCATATGAAAAGCGGCAAGGAATTCTTCACGGTAAGAAAAGACCATGAGCTAAGGAGGCTTGAAGCCATAGTAAACTGCGTAGCGGACGCAATTACAAGGGATAAGTTCTATCCAGTCCATAATATTCAATGCAACCGATGCGTATACAGAGATATCTGCGATAAATATAAATTTTAGTTCAAAGGGAAACAGAAGAAGACATACAAACAAAAATGAGGAGGAGAATTAATAATGAGATGTCAATTTTGCGGTACATCAACTAACAAACTGTTTACAGGCCCCAAAGACATAGTGCTGTGCGAACAGTGCTATGAGGTATACAAGAAGGGGTTACCCACTGAAGACACCACAGAGGAAACCAAGACACAAGTACAGGAAAACGAAGTAGCAGAACAAAACGCTCAGACTAATCATGCGCAAGATATAAGCGATCAGATAAGGTGCCAGATAGTGCTCGGCGTATTAAATGACGGAAGGTTGTTCTTTAATGTATACGGTCCCGGCGCCGACCTCCTTGTTGTAGAAGGCCTGCTCAAGTATGCAGAAAGAAGGCTGCAGCAACAATGGGATCTAAGGGACAGAGAAATTGCAGCACAGCGCGCTGTAGCTAACAGTAATCAAGACGAAGGGACATAAAGGGGTGTTATATCCCCTTTTGTCTTATTTAAAAGAGGTGATAAGAATGATTAAATTTATCACTAAAGGTAAATCTTCAAGAGTTGTATTTGTAGAACACGACGACGGGAGTGTTGAGATGGTAGACACAATACTGGAAAAGTCCCCTGACAAGGAAGATGATAAAAAGTGTCAGGAATCAGAATCTACGGAATAGACTTAAAAGACATGACACTGGAACAACTTCTTAAGCACTGTTATCATACAGAAGAATGCGACGCAGAGAAGGGAGTATATAACAGGGGCGATACTCTCGTCGGAACAATACACAATAATGGAGATTACCTTATATACAGTTGTGGAAGATGTGGTGGCTTATATATAGTGGAGGGTAAAGTACCAATAAGCGTAGAGAAAGGACTGTAATTGGATATGAACGTAGCTAAGTATAAAGACATCTTAAAAATATACGAACGCATCGACTTATACAGAGCTAAATACAGGCACAATGACTTTACCCCTCATGCATGGTGCTTCCACGGCAACCAGGCACAAGGATGGATAGGTACATGCCAGAATGGCTACCTAAAAGTAAACGGCAAAATCGAATACAATAGAGTTTTCTCAATCAATGCCGCAACATACAAGTATATAACATTAAGGTTCGTAATCCTTGGTATTTCGCCCAAATACAAAAGACTTAAACTAACACTAAACTATCAAACACAAAGCGGCACATTTAAGAAAGAAACAATAGTGCCATACGACAACCAGGCAGTAACCGCACTAATAGACATGTCAGGCGAAGGCAGCTGGAGCGGAACAGTTAATGATATTATCATAAGCTTCAGCATAGAGACAACAGAGAACGTATGGACTAGCATTACATCAGAGGTCAGATGCGAATACATAAAAGTAGACAAAGAAAATGTGTTCGTAGGCATAATACAGCCTGCAACTATCACAACAGAAGACGTCAACACGTTCAGAAGCAAGATAGAGACCTTCGCAAAGCAGCAAATAGACTGGTACGGCCCGGATGAAGTAAGACACTTCATAGATACTATAAAGAAGAAAGATATAGACGAAGCCAATGAAAGAATAACCACTTTAAAACCATACAACGGCTGCGCCACATGTGACAACTACCAGTGCGGATGCGACATGGCATCATACGGATATGTTCCATGCCAAAGGTGTAATGCATGTAACCAATACAGAGGATGTTCTTCTTGCGACTATACATGTTACGAAGAAGCAAGAACCTGTGGATGTAACAGCCGCTGCTATAGCTACAGCAGTTGTTCATGTGATAGAAGATGCTACTCGCAAGAACCGTGCAGATGCGACGGTAGCTGCTATTCATATAGCACTAAATGTTCTCAATGTCATACCACGCGACATAAAGCAGATATACACTGTCCTTGCTACGTTTCATGCTATGGTTACTCATGTGAATTAGAGTACGGCGATACAATACCTACCGACTGCAACTACTGCGATTCATGGAGTGACGCCGGTTGTGCGCAATCAGACAAAGGCAGCGGCTGTAAGTGCAACAGCAAATGTTACTCAGAGGGGAAGTACGACGGCGATTGGACATGCAAACAGACTTGCGACAAAGAAACATGTATATGTAACTCGGGTGACTCAAGCCGGGCAGAACTTATATGCACAATATGCGACAGAACATGTTATGCACAACAGAAGGACAGCGGATGTACATCTGGTTATGGTGAAGTAACATGTACATGTGATTATAGGTGTTACGGCCAGTCATCGTGCTCGTGCAATAGCGGCTGTTATCTACAGCCAAGATCGTGTACATGCGACAGAAGATGTTACGGATACCAGGGATGCCAGGTGTGCGACGTTTGCGACCTATATAAAGCGTGCACATGTAATGCAACCTGTCACCAGCAGTCGTGTGAACAGTGCCATAAGACAAGCTACTCGTCAGTAATCGAAACACTACAGTAAATATCAAGAGGAGGGAAAAACCGATGTTCTTAAAATCACATAATGCCACGGTTACTTTTGACGGTAATCTTGTACCTTCTTTGTATAGTATCAAATTTGACGTAGATTACAAAAACCCAGTATTAGCCCCATCAGTGATTGAGTGTGTATTTCGTCTTGATAAATATCCTCTCGCCGCGCTCAAAGAAAGCGGCACAAAAATAGAAATAAAACTAAGAGATTGTGATGGGAATGACAAGATAGTAATTACATTCAAAAAAGCAGTTCTTGTATCGGAATCTATAGGTTTTATGCTGCTTGACGATACAAACGAAGAACTGTATCTAAAAGCCATCTTTGAAGCAGGGTATCCTGAGATAGACAATAAATAATATAACCGGAGGGAAAGACTGATGGATCTAAGAAAGAATAAGGCTCTCACGCCTGTCGATTCTGGTTTTCCTATTAGCGCTATCACAATAGACTTAACTACTCGTTGCCCGCTTGCGTGCGACTACTGCTTTAGCGGAGTATGTAAAGAATACCAGGCAAAAGACCTGACCCCTGAAATGGGCAAAAAAATTATTGATTGGCTGTTCTTGAAAAGTACCCATGGAGACAGCAAAGAACTCGACATATCATACTGGGGCGGAGAACCTTTGCTTAAATGGGACCTTATGAAAGAACTTACACTGTACGCTGAGGAGAAGGCAAAAGAAGCCGGCGTACGTGTAATATTTGGCGGGACCACAAATGTCGTACTATTGACTCCTGACAAGTTTGATTTTCTCGACGAACACAACATAAGGTTTCTCCTTTCAATAGACGGTACACAGGAACATCATGACAGGCACAGAAAGTTTAGAAATGGCAAAGGTTCGTGGGAAGTTGTCGACAGGAACGCCACAGAAATACTAAAGCGCTGGCCAGATAGCCAAGTGCGCATGTCATATTCCGTGGAAAACCTAGACGGCATAATAGACGACCTAAATTATCTGTATGACAAAGGGTTCCACGACATAGTATATTCTCCTGTATCGGAAGGCAACTGGACAGAAGAACGTCTAGAAAAACTAAAAGAAATGTGGGACAAAATTGCCGACTGGTACATCGAAAAAAGAAAGGCAGGCAAGCCCATAAGGCTCAAATTCCTGGAAGATGCATGTAGGCATTTAAACGGCCAACCATGTGGCCCGGGCTCTCCATGCGGCGCAGGCAGAGGCTATGTATGTATAACAACTGAAGGCGCAATATATCCGTGCGTCAAGCCAGAAACTTTAGTCCGCACATCTAGCGGAATGAAACAGATTAAGGATATCACAGAAGGTGAATATGTACTTACTCATACAGGGCAATACCAGGAAGTTACAAAACTATGGACCAAGCCATACGACGGGATCATGTACAAGATTACTCCGTATTATTTCAACATCCCAATAGAATTCACGCCAGATCACCCAGTATACGCAATTAAAGGATCTGAGTGCAAATATAAGTTCTATCAAGACTATAACGCACAATGGATAGATGCAAAAGATATTACTACAAAAGACTTTCTGATCTATCCTATCAATAGAACAATCTGCAATATCCCGACGTTCTCTATTGAAACAGAAGGACAAGCAAAGTATATATCTGAATTTACGCCGGATGCAGACCTTATGTATTTACTCGGCTGGTACGTCGCAGAAGGCCACACCCAGTACGGGCAGACAATATTTACGCTGTCTCCATATGAAAAAGACATAGCTGAGAAGCTCAATGAAATATGCTTAAAAACCTTCGGAATAAGCGGCAGAATATCGGAAGAAGACAATAAGGTCAGACTTATCATATTAAGCGTTGGGCTTGCTAAATGGTTTGAAGAACAGTTTGGCAAAGGCGCGCTCTGCAAAAAGCTGCCAGACTGGATAATGACTGCACCGCCGGAGCTGCAGCTATACCTGATACGCGGAATGTTCTATGGCGATGGCGGAAACGACAGAGGAAAGTCGGCATTCTATAGGACAATATCAGCAGACTTAGCAAACCAGATGAAAGAGCTGCTGCTACGCCAGAATACCGTGCCAGCTATAAGAATATATGAGCCATCCAGACACAAAGACGGCATTGAACGACAAAGAGAGTATAGAGTATATGTTTGGAATACAGACGACTGCAAAAAGCTATTCTCGGACCACTGGGTGTTTAAAGAAAAAGTTGGCAAAAAATCAAGGAAGCTCGGATGGATAGACGGCGATTATCTGTATTTGGCCGTACGCAAAGTAGAGACGGTTCAATACACAGGAAGAGTATATAACCTCGAAGTTGCCAATGATAACTCATATACTCTCGAATCAATATGCTGTCACAACTGTCATAGATTCCACAAGATGGACCTGGACGATGTAATTCCGTGGTACGAACAAGAGACTTGCTTAGGCCACATTGATTATGGCATTCTTAACCAAGAGTGGAGAGAGAAGTTCACTAAATGGGACCCGAGAAAAGACCTTCCTGAGTCATGCCATAGTTGTAAAGCTTATCTAGTTACATGCTGCGGTGGATGCTGGGCGACCAACTGGGACATTAATAAGGCACTCAACAAAGTACCATATATGAACTGTGTCGCTGAGCTTGCTACTATTGCTCAGGCTGAGAAAGTAGCAAGAGAACTCGGAGAAGGATATGTAAGATCGCTAGTTGGTATACCTGGCAGAATATCATCACTTCCACCCGCACAAGGATGTCAGTGTTACAATGTACACGATGACTTATACGGAAGACAGGTAGTAAATAGAAGCGACCCGTACTCATGTCTGTGTAATATGTCAACATATGGCATACGCCCTGAGCCCACACGCGGATGTGACTGCTACAATGTAATAGACAATGCGCACGGATACGACAGAGGATATTTCGATATGAGCGGTGCGACGTGCAGAAGATTCCAAAGAAGCCCGCTTGACGATACAATACAGTACCTCGAAAACATATCAGACAGGCTCGACAAGCTTACTCAGGAAGAAATGGAGAAGATCAACAGATTCATGAACCTAAAGATGGAAGTCGATGCCAAGGAAAAAGAGTTTGAAACTCTCCAAAATATAACAGAGTCGATTGAAAAATAACGTGATTTGTGGTATAATATAGGGGGAAGTAATAATGGTCTTGGGGCTAGACTTAAGCTCTACTAATACGGGATATGCAATTCTTGATGGAACATCTCTTGTGACATATGGATCCATCATTCCCGGTAAAAACGCAAATCATCTGGAAAAACTTCTGTATGTATATAACGAAATAGAAGGAATATTAGGTGCATATCACATTGATTACGTCGCCATTGAGGATCAATGCTACACTAATAACGTCGACACATTAAAGCTCCTGGCCAGAATATCCGGGGTTGTCATGTTGTGTGCCAAGCAGCATGACATACCCGTCTCCCTATATCCGGCCACAACAGTAAAGAAGCACTTTACCGGGAATGGACAAGCAACAAAGGAAGACATGATAGCAAAGGCGCTCGAGCTTTATAATCTTCAAAGGTGTCTAGTAGATGATAACATCTGCGACGCCATTGGCATTGCTTACACGCATGTCACATATCAAGAAACCCCTAAGCCTGTACATAAAAAGAAAAAGAAAAAACTACGTCGGTCAAAGCCGACGAAAGGAGGCTAGCATGTATTATGAAGATATACACAGACTACATCGACGTTGAGCTAACGGTAGAGGAATTTGAAGACATCTTAAATAAAGGCATGCTTACTGAGTTCATAAATATCATAGCCTCCCTGTCAGAAAGAATGAGGATGCAGGATTTAGAGGACGCGATGGGAGAAATAAATTCCTTAGTGAGGAAAATAATAAGCGGTGATGTCGAGCCTCAGAGTACGTGCAGAATATACCATTACGATCCTGATAACCAGTTCTACGAAGAAGGGCTGGACGAAGACAACGAGACTGTTAATAGAATATACTACAGCATATTCGAGAATGGAGTAAGACGCTATGAATGATATGGGACTGTATCATGAATTCATCAACGGTATTGGATCAAGCCAATACAAAGAGCCAAACTACAGCCTCATTGATGAGCTTGTAATGAAATATCAGAGTGGCAGCGAAGAGGCTGCGGAAGAACTTATCCGCCAGCTCGCTCCTTACATGCTCAAATTCTTTAAAATCATAAGGCTTGGCATCATAGACTTATCAGATAAAGATTCAAGAAAGTTCATATCACTGTTTATCGACGATCATAAGATACGTTCAAAACTAAAAGCTGCATACCAGCCTGCTGAAGCAAGAAAAGAAGCATATCAGGCGGCGCAGACAATACAGATATTATGCACAGATATTCCGTCGGAAGATATTATACACGAGCTAATTGTAATTCTTTTGACTCTCGCAAGACGGTTCACAAAGAAAAGGTCAAAGGTAAACTTCTGTGGTTATCTATGTAATGCATACAGATTCGAGCTAGCGAGACGTATTAAGGCAATGACGACAGACCCATTGTCCTACCGCGCTGACCTTAATCTTTCTTACAACGACCAAGAATATTTGAATGAGGAAAACCTTGTAGAAGATAATATACAGGTATATGTAAATGAGCCGCTCGTTGTTATAGAGGAGGAACTTGGAAACAGCTGGATACGCGGTATAACATGCAGCGAAAGATTTGCTAAGCTGACGCCGCTACAGCGCATAATACTTAAGATGCATTATCTTGATGGGGAAGGAGACACCGCCATAGCTGACAGACTCGGTATCCACCGAAATACAGTAAGAGAACAGAGGATGAAGGCAGAGAAAATACTACGAGATTCAGAGGATGATGCCGATGCCAAAGAAACGTAAAATAACTTACTGTGTTTTATGTGGTACACCGATAGAATACGCGACAAAAAAGCCATTAAGGTGCCAGCATTGTAAAGACATTAAACTGTCTACCAGAAGCACGGCGCCGAAGACCAAATGGAAAAAGGAAACAGCTATGTTTAGTGTCATGAGTGAGTTACTCCCCGGTGTAGAGTACATAGTAAACGGGTACTACTCATGGCTTATAAGCCCTAAAGGAAAGCCAATGCAGCTTGACTGGTATAGCCCTGAAATAAATCTTGCAGTTGAGCTAAATGGACAGCAGCACTACCAATATACAAAATACTTCCATAAGACAAAAAGAGAATTTGAATACTTGCAGCAATGTGACAAAATAAAGGAAACCGTATGTAAGGCACGCGGGATTACGCTCTTACCTGTGCCATATAACTCAAAAGTGACGCATAAAATGATTATCGACATGCTAAAGGAAAAGAATGAAGAACTGTATAATAGGCTTGTTCGTAACGGGATATTAAAGCTGCCCAACAACAAGTAGGAGGTAATATATATGTTTGAAAGGAAATTCGCAGCACTTCCGCGATATATAGAATACAGGTGTGGGGTGTGCAAAAAAGTAATATATAGCCTCGAAAGACCGAAGCTATGTCCTCATTGCAGCACAGATTTCATGAAGGAGGCATTACTCACATGTATAATGGATGAGGTTCCTATAAGAAGGATATAGAACAACCGCATCAAGAGAGTTACAGAAAACTTAGCCGAAAGCCCACGACTTTAGCCGTTGGGATGAAGGCTAATGTTTGCTAAATCACTTGATAAAATATGAAATATTTATCTGTATTTGTTTTAGTTATAGTACAAGATACTATTCTACCAGAAAAATTTCTGCATAACATATAGTTGACAAGGTGATAACACTATGATATAATAATTAT